>TARA_R100000655_G_scaffold110133_1_pt1 | contig 87117 bp, 141 predicted proteins | sample TARA_R100000655 | Tara Oceans TARA_R100000655 (sample SAMEA2622497) | marine metagenome | biome: marine biome (ENVO:00000447); feature: deep chlorophyll maximum layer (ENVO:xxxxxxxx); material: "saline water (ENVO:00002010), including plankton (ENVO:xxxxxxxx)" | depth 90 m
AGAAACCGAATTATTCACAAGCCGATTGATGAACTTGCTGAAAAGCACTACGGATATGATGGTAATAAAATTACAGAAGACAAATTCAACAGTATGCTTCTGTGGAATTGCTTTGATATCTACACAGACGACGGTGAATCTACTTGTGAATGTTGTGGTGGCACAGGTAAAGTACACAATGAAGGCATTTTGATTGAGGGAAGGTATGACTAATGTAATCGTACACGACCACTTGATGGGCACCGGAAAGTCCACAAGAATGATAGAAACCATTAACAACGCGCCAGAAGAAAACAGATATATTGTTGTAGCACCCTTTCTAGATGAGTGTCACAGGTATGCTGGTACAATCCCTTGTGAGAAATCTGGTGATAAGAAAAAACCTGCCACAGACGAACGCGGGCGTGTGATCTACAACGGTACAGGCTGTAATGCTTCTGGTAGGGAGTTCCACCACCCCATTGCTGGCTATAGAAACAAGGTACAAGACATCGAAAGGCTGGTACAAGAGGGCAGAGACATCGTAACCACACATGCTGCCCTCAAGATGTTCACACCAGAAACACGACAAGCAATCAAGGACAACGGCTACACTCTTATTGTTGATGAGGAACTTGAGTGTATTGAGCAACTACGTCTTCGCAAGGAACGTAGGATGATGCTTTTGAACAGTGGGTTTGTTGAGGAAGATGACTTTGGACTACTCAGGTGGGTAGCACCAGATGATGCAAGTTCTGATGATGAAGAATCTGACATAGATGGCACAGGGTTATCTTGGGAACAACGTATCAAGAGAATGTGCAAGAACGGTTCTCTTCTACTTGTTGATGACGACACAGGGGATCGAAAGTTGTTTATGTGGGAATATCCAATAGAGTTCATCACTGCTTTTGATCGTGTTGAAGTTATGACCTATATGTTTGAAGGTAGTGTGTTCCAGAAATACCTTATGTGCTATGGTATACCCTACGAACACAAGAAAGGTATTATGATTCCTGAGAATCCTTTTGATCTCATTAGAATCGTAGAGAACGAAAGGATGAATCGAGTGGGAGAACGTTTAGAAGCCTTCTCAGCAACTCACCAGAAAGCCTTCCAGAGATCACATGCTGTTGTAGACACCACCAAGCAAAACCTGATCAACTTCTTCAACAATAATACATATGGTTATGCACCAATGGAAGAACGTATGTGGACTTGTCTCAAAGGTGGTTCAGGGTTGCTTAAAGGTAAGGGGTATACACGAAGGTTTGTTCCACACAACATCAAAGCTGTCAACAGTTATGCTGGCGTATCCAAGATTGCTTATGTGTATAATCCTTACATGAGTCCTGAGATATACAAACACCTCAAACGTAAGGGTGATGAGTTTGCACCAGATCCTACTAGGTACATGCTTGCTGAAGCTCTACAGATGATCTATCGAAGTAGAGTACGTAATGATGAACCTGTGAATATCTATATTCCAAGCTCAAGAGTACGTGATGGAATGTACGATTGGATGTCTGGAAAATACACTTAGACGTTTCTACGATTCAAAACGTCTAAAATCAGCAAATTTCCTCTGTAAACTATTGATTTCTAAGGTACTTTATTTTAGTGCCCTAGAATACAGAGGTATTTTATATAGAAACTTAGGTTGCTAAAGTGTAGCTTTAGAAAGGGAGAAATAAGAATAATAAATTCTCCCTTCTTAAGGATACCTTTGATATTTTAGAACCTTCCTAAATTTTCTCCAGAAATATCACCTGCATTTCAAAAGTCCTACCTAAAGCACATCTGAAAAATATCCTACCTGATCGACTGCAAGGAGAGCAGGGGTGTACCTACCTGTGCTACTCAACAGATCCTCTTAAGTATACACCAACAACACTCATGTGTGTTCTCTGTGTCAACTTATGGTTGTCAAAGGAAAGTCAACAGTTAATTTTTGATTTATTTTGATTTATATACTTGTGCTATATAAGTATAAACTGTTGATTTTGTTAGAATTCCCTACTCTTCTACAGATTACTATAGGCGCTAAAAATTCCACTAGATTTTCTTTCTGGTAAATATCAACAGCATTCTTGTGCTAATCCCTTGTGTACCAAGGGTTGTACTGGTATTTCCTCAGATTTGGTCAAGACCTGTTAAGACAGTCCGGAGCCGCCTATATAGCATCCTAATGAAATCCCAAAATATCAATAGTAATCCCTGAAAGGATAACTCTATTAAATCCCTTGGCTATACACTGGCAACCATAGCTAACCAAAACTATCCCCTAGAACGTTCCACGTGAAACACTAGCACACAATAGAACTACATAAGATCCCCCCCGGCATACCTTCGGAATAATTTAGATAGCTTGCTTAAGATAATATTAGGTTGCTATTGATAAGCAATAGTTGTGCCAATGATACTATTGTATACAGGTGTATACCTTCAGATCATCCTGTGGATAAGTCTGTGGATAACTTTAGATCATACTTGTGGATAACTTTAGATTGCTATTGTTGCCTGTGGATAAGTCAGAGTGTTCTGTGGATAACTTGGGTGGTTTAACCGAAGTAGGCCAAAGAGATAATAAAGTAGATACTTAGTCCAATAACACATAAGAGAATTGCAGCTAAACAATGACAATCTAAAGCATCTAATAGAACAGCCTGAGAGCGCTTATGACAAGCCTTTAGCCTATCCCTATGCTATCCCATAGGCTACCTGTGGAAAGTCTTTTGTGTAGCCCTGTATGACCCTTGTCACGTGTTGATCAGACATAAGAAAGCCCCGGCAATCCTTTAGAGAATCCGGGGCAATGCTTTAGTTATTTGTTTGTTTTACTTGCTGTACTCAATCTCCAATTGTGCACATAAAACCTCATAGGCTCTTATGTGTGCTGCTTCTAGTGGGGTAATGTCTGCATGGGTATTCTTTTCAACTAACCTATCAAGATCTTCCCGCTGTTCTTGTGTGAGCAATTGATAACCGTTCATAGTGTTTCTCCTTTGGTGTTTCGTTTGACGTTATGAACATCTTAGTTGAGCTATTCAAAGAATGCAAGCGAACAATCAAAAAGAATTCAATTAATTTCTAGTATCCCATCTAGCACAACTACGGCCCGTGTCTCTATCCAAACCTTAGCCCCGCATGAAAGCGGCTTAGACTCGCTGTACACAACTTTGGAATCGCCTAGTATGTCTGTCGTCATGCCCTTGTAATTGCCCTTAGAAGTCTTTACAGACACCACAGGTTTTAGTTCTGTTCCCTTGTCCGCCTTAGCATTGTATCGGATGTTATGCTGGTTTATGTGTATACGTTTAAGCATTGCTCTGGTTCTCCCTAAGCCATCAAAAAACTTTCTTGAGCAATCCAATCACAAGAATAATCAGGCCATTCTATGCCATCCACAATAGGCAACCTGAGAACCACCCTGAGACCTTCTCTAGTAGCCTTTTGAATCACACTAGTACAATCCCACTGTAGCGCTGTAATGAATGCCTGAGAATCCTTTAGAATACTTCTGCTACGCATACGCCTTCCCTGTCTCACTGTGAGAAATCTATTGCGCCCTTTTGTGTTGTCTGGAGTATTGCTTAGGCTTTCCAGTGGTTCAATATACAATGATGCTACCAATGTATCCCCTTGCCTTTCCGTGTGCAGTATTGAGTTTACGTTAGCTTGTTTAAATGCTTGTTTCTTTGTTTGTGGTTTTGTTGTGTGGTTCTTTTGTGTGCTGTGGCTTTTTAGTAGATCAATCATACTGTCCACCCCGTATAGTCTTTTGTCTGATCAATTGCGTATTTTTCCGCTGCATCCCAAATAAGCATTGTAGAATTGTTATAGACAACAGTGGTTGTATATTTATCAAAAGAGCTAACAAACTTTCTTTTGTATTCTTCTTTGATACCCCGTGCCCGCAAGTAATCAAAAGTTAATGGAGAATCACCAGCCAATGACATATTCATTAATAGGCCGTGCCTACCTTCAAAAGTATTATCCTTTAAATCCTTTTGTGTGATACCTGAGAGTAATTTCTCATAATACTCTACTTGCTTTTCATTAACAGATGAAAAGTTAATTTCTGAGTGTTTCATTGTATAAATTGTCATTGTCTTGCCCTTGTCGGTTGCCTTGCTCTTTCGTTTGTTTACAGGGCGATACTCTCGAAAGAATACCGCCAAATAAACATTAATGTTTAAATAACTGTCCAACGCTTCCCGCGAGCATTACGGCGATTCTTACGGAATTGTTTATGCTCTTTTTTGTTGACGTTACGCATTGTTTATTCCTCGCTTTCCAGTGTATCAACTACAGCCCGTGAAACTTCTTCCAGTGCATACCATGCAAGCGCATTGAATACCGCTATTCTTGCATCATTGTCACGATAGAATGATTCTGCAATTTCAGTCGGTGTATAGTTGCGGCTCAGACAATTAAACTCTGAAATAAACTGATAAATACTAACAATACCAAAATCGGCTGATTGTTCCTCCAATAGTTCAATAATGTATTTCCGGTTACGTTTTGTGAAATCTATAGTTTCATGGTAATAGATAAAACCGCTGAATCCTGAATCAGCCCCATGGCTTGTAACGTCTTGCGCTATTTCTCTAAATTCGTCCCATGGTGCACACTGGCGAACTACGGAACGAATCAGAGTTGCCGGAATGTTGCTATTGTTGATTACAGTAGAAAGTTTCATAAAATCACCTATCAAAAGTTATCATTGGTTTACATTAGTAAGTCTAGTCTATCTTACGCGCTTGTCAAATAAAACTTGGTTTTGTTGCCTCAAAATAACTTAGGATTTCATCTATTGTCATACCTTCGTTATACATTCCGTTGAGGTATCCAATAGCCTCACTAACATTCCTACAGTCAGTGTACAGTAAAATGTAATCTAATGCTTTACCTTCTTTATATGTAGCTTTCATATTAGCTCCAAACCTTTCCAGTACGATTATCACTAGCAATCATTGCCGCCAGTTTACACTTAAAAGACAAGCGAGAATTCCGGCGTATTCTTTCGAGCTTGTATTGTACGTTCATGTATTGCATATAAGATTGATCTTGCGTTGGTAATGTCAGATTAGATATTTGTGTTTTCATCACACTATACTCCACGTTTCCGGTTTATCTTTATCACCCGTCTGATTATCCCTAGTGCTATCAGAAAATACAAGCGGTTTTCTCTCCGCCATTAAATCCGGCGCTTGCTTAGATTCTGCTAGGGATTCGTTTGCTGTATATTCTGATGTTTTCATAGGTCTGTACCTTTTAGGTTTTGCGTTTCGATGGGTTTAATATCTCATAGATAAAAAATCCCCTTCAAGGCTTTGTAGTCCAATCAGGGGCAAAAACTTTTATTTAGACTTGTAGTAATTCCAACGACCGTTTTTGGATTGTTTGCGGTATAACTTAGAATTTCTCATACCGCCTAAACGATCGTATTCTGCTTTAGTAATTTTCATGTCAAACCCCCTTAGAGCATATGTTCAAGGTTGTAAGCTTGCGCTACTTTCTTAACTTTCATAGCACGCGACACTAGTGTTTTACTAGTAGCGTTCGCGGTAATGCTCCGCAAAAACTTGCGGATAATCTGGCGCGCCTTATCGGTCATCACCTCGTTTGTAATGTCGCGCACGGTAGTAGCTGCGATCCACTTCCGACCATGCCCATCGAACTGTACACCTTCGCCAGAGTCTACAAAAGCGTTTACTTGACGATCTGACAGATATACACCCTTGGTAGCAAGGAAAGTCTCTAATGCCACCTTATCGGCGCGTGAAAAGTCTACTTTGTACTGTGAGCTAATCCCGTAGGCTGAAACGTTGATAATCATAGTAAACCCCTTGGCTCTATCGTTTGACGTTGGGTCTACTATAGTAAAACCAGAAAGCCAGCGCAAGTGTAACAGGCAAAAATGCTTACAACGTTTTGTTCTCGAAAACATGGGTTTCCCTAGCATCCTGGAATATAGCAAAAATTGTAATGTTTGAGTAGCACGACAGGCAATTAATGGCATGATTTTAGCGTTGTTGACTTTTGATTTTCTTTTGTGTTAGTCACGCATGCGCGGGATTAGAAAGTAGCAATAAATTATTTTCAACTACTCGCTTGCTTTCTGGTATCCGTTCAACTATTCTTTCAGGTACAGGCTGCGCAATATAAGGCAGGAGATAATCACCCTCGCTGGAAAAAATTCCGTATTACCTTTTGATCTATAGAGTCCCGCCTGTTAGTCCTAAAAAGTATTAGACATTTCTTTTATCATTCTTGCGATTCTGTCCCTACATTCTGGCAATCAATAGTAATTCAAACAATTGCTTTAGCTAACTTTTGCCAACTAGCGAGATAGTTAGGTTGCTTATGTAATAGTTGTTTATGCTAATTAATAGTTTTGCTAACTAAAATCTGAGCTATGAAAAATGAAAAGTAGATTCTCTAGAAATTTTTTGAGCGATACATAAAGCTGGCTCGGATGAAAACAAGTGCCGGAAGTCGTAATTCATTGATTTTAAAGTCAAAATTCGATCCGGAAGAAAACAGAAGTGTCTGCCGGAGTTGAAAATTCGCCAGCACACAAATGAAAACCTCTGCCAGCAGTTGATTCCCCCACCGAAATTCCATTGAACGCTCAGTCGATTCCTCTGACGGGTGAAATTCTAGTTGTCACGGAAAGAGAAATCGCAAATTCTACGATAAACGTGTGGTTTTATATAGTCTTTCCATTTATAGGCGCACTCTCTTAATCTATCCTCCCTGCAATCCCAATAAAAATCTAGAGCCTGCTTTTGTGTGTCAAAAAATCTTCCTGATTCTCGGTCAATGAAATCACCAAATACACTCCCTAGCGTAAACCCCATTGACGTCTCTTTAACAGCCTTGTTTACGTTCTGACTCCTATATAGCTTATTGTGCAGTTCTTTCGGTAGCAAACAACAAGTCTCTGGAGAATACAGTTTAGAGTCCATACAAAACAGGTCTTTGTCAAGCTCATAGTTATAACCTTCCACCTGCTCATTCTTTTTATACCACCAATAAAAATTTTCAAAACATCTGAACTCTTCTGAAACGTCACAGCCCACATATTGACTCTTACATCTGTATAGAACCCTATTTAACATCGACTTCCATTTATAATATATTGGACTGTCTTCTTCATATAATATGCCTGTGACACCTACCCCATACACACTTGGTGCATACCAATCTTTTACTTTTCCAGATAACGCGCATGAAGAAGAAATAGGGTATGCCGAACAATATTTTCTATGATCTAAAAATTCAACCCATACCCTGTTGTGTGTTCTTTTAATAAATTTATACCTGTTGCCTGCGTTATTAGTGACAACATCACCAGAATCAAACTTATACTTCAGCTCACCCACAGTTGATTTGTTAGGTGTCCCGTCTTGCTTTAACTTCACACTTACCTCCAAATTTATTTAAGTCTACACTCACACACTCTAAATCAACTCAACAACCGTGTCAAGATCACTGTCTCGCTTCCTCTGAGCGTCTACAACAGCTTTTATCAACATACCCTCTAGGTCAGCATAGGCTAGATACAAAAACACCCTGAGAGCTTCTGTAGCGTCCCAAGGTGTCTGTAGATTATTGCTGATTTCTCCCAAGCTCTTTTTCTAAATACAATATGTACTCACATAGCTGTTCTACTTGTGATGATACTCGCCAATATGGATTATCCCGATGTCTCCTGTAGTCATCTAATACAATATCCGATGGTGTGTAGCCTAGTTCAAACTGTTCTTTCCACAAGTCTCTTGATTCAGTAGCTAACATTAAAAGTAATCTCCTGATTGCATTGCTTCCAAGTCTGATATATCAGGTTCATAAGATTCACTAGAGAGTGCTCTTGCTTTCCTGTATTGTGCGTCAGCTTGTTGCGAACGCAATTTGTGAAGCATAGTGCGCAGTGTCTGAGATTGCTTGTCTGAAATGTAACCCTGTGACAATACGGATGTGGCATACTTTCGTCACCCATAGCCTGCTAATTGCAATTGATTAATTATGTAAATCTCTTTTTCTGTCATTTCTCTACGATGATTCATTCAATAACCTCAAAATGATAAACTTTACTGTTCAAAGGAACATTAAACTTAACTTGTGTGTTATCAATCACTGTATAGAACATCTTACCAAACTTGTGTTCACTACCAACAACACTATAGCTCCTGCCCACTGTGAACCTATGATCATTAGAGTTTGTGTTAATACACTTCAGTTTCATGTGAATCCCTCCGTTCATTCAATGTATGTGCTAAAGATACACCAGCATAATTCCTGTGTCAACACCAGAATACAAAATCACCCCAGAAAGCCTGTAAAGCCTCCTGAGGTGTTTGTAGATATTTCCTAGTTCTTCCTATACTGATCAACAGCAATCTTAAAAGCCATACAAGCATCTGAGAATCGTCTGTGCTTAACCCCTTCTACCAAGTATTTCCCGTGGTAAGTCCAGATAACAGCAGACTCACCCTGATAATACACACGAACATCCTCAGCATCTAAGTCATTCGGATGAATACACACAACTTGATTCTCAGGATACTTGGAACCATCTTGGAATGCTACAGCATACTGGTGTTTGCCGAAGTAATCGTCAAGCATACTAACGACTTCCACAGTTCCGTTGCGAGGATTCAGGGCTTTGCTTTGGTAGTTGCTCATATTATTCTCCACCTTGCTTAAAACATTCCTCAAAAGTTCTCATAGACATCCAATCAATATCACGTCCACCAAAACGCACCAGAACTTTCTTGTTATCCCAATCGAATTGCTCTGCAAATACCTTAGCACCTTCTGGTAACTGGAATGTAGAAACACCACAACGTACACGAATGCGTTCTTTGGCTGTGTAGTAGCCATTCAAAGGTTTTGTCATAACCAATCTCCAATCTCATCAGCATTTCTCTCAGCAATCAGACGAACTTTCTTCATGATCTTTTCAATTGTCTGATAATCCCCTTCACAATCTTCAATAGCTTCTGTGAGCATCTCTTCAATCTCACGAAAAGCCTTAGTAGCATCTGAAAGATTCTCCTCAACTTCCTCAAGACTCTTTACAGCTTGCTTTAGCTCATCCTGAGTATCCTCAAAGTCTGCCTGAATCTTCTCTGAGATATAGCTGAAAGTGAGTCTGTCGATGCTCTCAACTGTCTCAGCAGTGTTCAGAAGTTCTTCTGTTGTCATATTTCGGATTGTTTGTTGTGACAGGTTCATAAGAGTCTCCTTTGCTTACTCTGATACGTTGAGAGAACTATAGACCTTCCTTGGTCTTGTGTCAACAGTTATTCTCCAGAATACTCAGCATTCAAATTATCAACAACAAAATCAATCAGATCACTCACAGACATATCCACACGACACACAAGTGTATCCCACGCATTGTCTAAGGATTTCCTTTGGTAGCGCTCAAGAATCCTGTTGTGAAGCTCTTGTGTTTCGTTGGGCTTGTATTCGTCAAGCTCATCCAGAGTAACCTCAAGAGTAATACCATTTTCAAAAGACACCAGATGACAACCGCTATGGAGATTGCTCAAGTAAACCACTTGTCCACCATTGTAATGCAGCACATCTCCGAATACTGGTGAATCTTGAGTTGACTTTTGGTTCACATCGTAACTCTCTGGGATCTTACGGTCATATATATCAGACCAAAAATTGAAGTCTTGTGGTGTGTAATCCCAAGCAAAACAATCAATCAAACATTTGTCAGCATCGTTACCAATGTCATTCTCAGGATAATCAATAACCCTCTGTAGTTCAATTTCTGCTGCTTCCTCACCAATAACATCAGCAACTTCTCGGAAGCATCCGAGGGAACGTGGTGTTAGTGCTGGTGAAGTCTCTGATTGTTCTTCAACAATTTCAAATACACCGTGGCAACCACTGAGTTTCCACTGATACGCTCTTTCAGACTCGTCAGTATGAAACCAGAAACCATCATCCGTATTTCCATCAAATTCATACAACTTACCTTCTGTAAGATAACTAGACAAACTTTCAACACACTTAAGTTTCATAACTTATCCTCCCGAAACAATCAAAATAACAATTGCAATAACAACCCCTGCTGTACTCATGTGTCAACTCCTATTTTTCTGTATTCCACCTATCACGTTTATTCCTACGATTCTTACGAAACTCTTTAGCTTTCTTTCTGTCTTGCTTAGTTAAATGTTCTTTAGTTGCCATTAGATGCTCTTTAGTCCTGCTTCTGTCATATTTTGAGAATGTCGAAAGTTACACTTCGGCATCTTCCAAGATAGCCAAGCGAACAGCTCTCTAGAAAGCCTACGACCACGATACTCAGGAATTGTGTAGCGAACCCTAGCTTCTCCAAAGTGATTGAAGAGGCAACCAGAGACATTCTCTCCGTTGTGCATAAGAACAGCCCTGTGATTACCCACAGAATCCTTATACACCACAATAGCATACTCACCAATCATCTCAGTGAGCACAGGATTCTCAACACCTGTGTGATAGCATTGGTTCATGTTCTTGAGAATGCTTGTGTAGAACTCTTGTTTACTCATATTAGATATGCTCCTGTTCTCCGTCGTAAGTTTCCTCATCACCCTTTAGATTCTGCACATCTTCTCTCAAGCTGTCAACAGCAATTTGAAGATTCTCAAGATTTCTTTGTGTGTTGTGGTCAACAACAAGTACAAAGATAATCATAAGAGACACTACAACCATCACAAGAATTCCAAATGCGATTGTCATTCGTCTGCCTCCACAATCTCAAAAGTTCCATGACAAGAATTCGGAATGTGTACGTATGTACGTTCACCGTTATCATCCAGAATGTCACAAGTGTTATCGCTGTATCTCCTGACGATTCTGTAGAACTTACCTTCGGTGAGGTAGAACACAAGATCGTCTACAGATGTACACTTAAGTGCTTGCATCACAATTTCTCCTTAATCGTCCAGTTACTCATGAGATCCACAGTATCACCTTTGGATAGCTTGTGCAACACCTCATCCACTTTATCTTTCCCAAGGCAATCTTCAATGGTGATGCTTGCGTTGTGTGTCGTCATCTCACACAGGCATTCACCTTTTAGGTACATTCTGAAGAGTCTCATTTGGTTTCTCCAAGATCAAATTTTTCATAATTCACCTCAACGCCATTAGCACACTTGATTTCATCATTAAGATCAATCCAAGCCGGTGTGCTGTTAAGAGACTCACAGATTTCTTCAGCCTTATTGAAACTTTTCTGTAGAATCCCAAAGTCTCTGTTAGAATTGTCCATTACAAACCCCATACCAATCATCCCCAAGATAAAACTAGTAATGCTGACGTAACAAACCTTTTCTGGGCTCATAAGTGTTCTCCTTATCTCCGAGAGAGTTGTACAGCAAGACTTCCGCCAATAAATCCTATAACAAACCCAACAAAATCACCAGCCCTGTCCCCAAAAAGCATACTTGTAACTACGGCAAGCCCTGATGATACCAATAAAGCCAGAGCAATACCAATAAATAAACTCACCCAATTGATTCTCATAATAAATCTCCTATCTTAAAAGTGAATCTCTGGTGTAAATATAGCAACCCCCGGTTTGACTTTAATTCCGAGAGAAACTCGACCTACTTTGTATCCTACACCAGCTACAGCATCGGGGCAAATGTTTTTGCTGGAATTATTCTCGCCATAACAGGTGGTGTAGCCATAGTTAGCACCAACACCAACAGAGGTGTGAATATTCTCTGTGATATTCCAACGCCAAGTCTTGAGAACCATGAAAGAATCGTTACCATAAGAGTTCTCAAAGTATCCAGCAAGATAACCCCTATACTCACCAGCAAGCACCTTATGATTCTCATTGGTGATATTACTCGTGTCAAAACCCCAGTGCTTACTCCAACCTCCCACATGCAGGATAAAGCTATCATCTGCCATAACAGGCGCACAAGATGTCATCAGCAATACAACAGCACACAAAAGATTATAGCCCAGTTTCACCATCATAGTTCCCTCCAAACAATCCGTAGGTTCTTCCGTAGACTTCTAGAGCCAATTGCATATCCTTACGAAGATGCTCAAGATCAAGATCCTCAAACATCTCTTGCACTTCTTCAGCAACACAAGATGTCTCAAGATCAAAGGATGACAGAAGAACACCTCGGCTGTCAAACACTTCCATGAGATACAGCACAACACCTACATCTGTGTACCCATAGAAATCATCAGGATTATCAGCAAACGATAGTGGTTCTTGGTGCTCAACAAAGGCTGATCCATAGATTTCTGCTGTATACACAGGCACAAGATCAGGATCATCAAATGTATCCCAATCGTTACGTGTGAATTCTACAGAAAGTTTCAGAGGATTGTGCTTTGGACTTTCTGAGCTAAGAATTTCGTATTTCATTTGATTGCTCCTGTGTATCTCTGAGGATTTCTATGAATACTACAGCACATCCTTGTGCTTGTCTAGTGATTGCTTTAGTTTTTCAGCAGACCACCGGCTTTAATATCGTTATACCTCCGCCGCCTAACCCGGTACGTCTCCACCTTTCCGAAAGCAGGCATCCGTGTATGTGAGCAGGCCAGTACATGAGTCGGTGTGCGGCCTGCGCAGTCGTGGTCAATCAGTTTTACGGTGATGTATCGGTTAGTCATGGGTGTTCTCCGGTTGGTCAGATTGGCTTTCAAGGGCCTGCCTCATGGCTTCATTGATCTGCTCTACCAACGACAAATCCCCGCCATCAATCTCGATTGTGTACCCGCTGGGCTTGATGGCTTCCACCCAACCGGAGCCATTCTCCATGCACAAGTTAATCTCCCAGCCATCCGGCAGATCACCACAGACTTTGTTGGCGATCGCCTGAACGGACTCAGCCTGCAACTCCGCGTTATATTTCCTGAGCGCATCCAGCCTCACGGCAGCCTCGGCAAGAATAAGGTCTGCGTCATGATCGCACTCAGCCGGAACGCGCATCACGAACTCTTGCGCTTGGGTTTTCCGCCCTCCGACTACCGCATCGGATAGCTCATGAAGCCTTTTAATGATTGCATCAAGCGGCACATCGCTGCTGTTTCTGTAGGCCCTGCTCACTTCTCACCTCCCATATCCCATATCTGGCGCGCCTATGCCCCCAACACGGCCCAGCCGCCACGCCTCTTCGGTTTCACCACAACAGCAATCCAACCCCGGATTATCGGATGGTGGCGCGGTCACTAGCCCCTTGAGATTGTCGGCAATTGCGTGAATATCCTGATAACTGCTGTGGCCCGCACCATCTAAATCCCCGTTTGCAAGCGCGGAGGCGTAATCCTCAAGCATGTCAACTGCCGACTCTATGTCACCAAAAGACTCCGGCACTCCCTGCGCCTTTGGTGCGCGGGCTGCTTGTTGCCACTGAAGCCAGTCGTTTTCTTCCATCCAGTTGTTTATGTGCCGTTTCCACTCTTTAGCGTCACCATTGTTACCTTCAGCTTCGCTACTCAAAAAACCGTCCACTAGATATGCAAGTTTGAATAATGCTTCCGTATTACTCATAACGATCTCCTACGAAAATTTGTAAGTTTTACCATTGATACGTGCTTTGGTAATCTTGCGCATATCAATCTTAGCGTACCTACCCTTAGATTGGTTAAAAAGATTCCGGTAGTAGGGGATGTGTTTTGTTGAGTCTTCACCCCCACGAAGATTCTTAGAAACCTTCGGATGAAACACACCAGAACTCTTCTCACCTGATTTCTTGACATATTCAAGGTAAATCATACGTGTACCAGCTTCATCAATCAACCGTGCTACTACGTTTGCATCGCTCATGTTATTTCTCCTGTCTGTAATGAATCTCTGAATATACTAGAGCACATCCTTGTGCGTGTCAACACCTACTTGTGCATCCACTGAAGATATTTTGAAATCATTGGATGATCTGGATTGCTTTCATGAATCGCCTTAGACATCTCAAGCAACAGATCCAAAGCTTGCTCGTATTCATTCCCAAGTTTCACCAAAGAATCCTGTAGCCTGTCCTCACGATCTGTCACACGTACTTTGGATAGCTCAATTTCTGTCTTGATGCTGTCTAGGTGTGCAAGCATCTGGAGTGCTTTCCTCTGATCAAAGATCTCTTCCATGACAATCTTACGCAGTTCTTCTGTGTGGCTCATGCGTTCTCCTTATGTCTCGTCAAAGAAATCATTGTAGTAAATCCCACGTACACGATAGTCCTCTTGGATTTGCCTGTCAAACGCCTTTGTAGCCTCTGACAAACTTTTGTATTGCCTGTAAAGTTCTTGTTGAGAATCACGAGACTTTCTCAGGCACACTTGATCATCCACTTGGTATAGCGACAGTGTTACATTGTCTTGCTTGTCTAGAGCCATCTTGAGAACTTTCATAAAACTCTCCCACATATCATCTGAATACCTCTGAGACTTCCATACGAAGCCTACAAGGGCTTTTCTGGGGTTAACCTAAGCTACCCTACTGCCTCTCTTCAGAATCGCTTGTACGCTTCTGTACAGCCTTATTAGGAAGACCTTTGAATTGATACCCATTATCCCTAAGCCACATATCAATAATCTTGACACATTCTGCGGGGTTCTCTTCGTGGTACAATTGGGACCAAGGACAGATCCCAAGTTTCCAACCATACTCATTGAGAAACCACTGCCCAAGCCTTAGATGCTCTACGTTGCTTTGCTTGCTGTGGTACTCTTGCAGAAGTTTAGCTATTGTGTACATAATAATTCTCCTGTTCAGTTTACGACCACCACAAGGTAATCTCTGAGGTTACACTCTACACGAACTTATCTGCTTTGACAACACCCCTAGCAATCAATCGTTCTCTGGCTTCCTGTTGATCTTTCTGGTGTTGCTTGTGAAACTCCTTGCCGAAGGCAAGCCACCACAAGAGAATTCCCAGAGGTAGGAACACAATGCTGATGAACATCAACACAGCAAAGATTCCTAGCACGATCAAACCAAGACCATCATCTTCCATAGTTCCTCCTAAGTATTCTTTAGAAAATTCTAGTGTTCTTAATCATTCTTAAGCAACTCTAATCGTTTCTGTTGATTCTAAGGTAGTTCTAAAGGTTTCTCTTGTCAAGGAGAGAAAGGAAATTAATCTCTCACCCTCAAGAACCTTCTTTAGTATTCCTTAGAAGATTCCTGTGATTGGGTGATTCTTTTCCTCCTTCATCACCCCTTCTTAGGAGAATTCTAAGGAACTCTTTAGAACACTCTTTTGAATTCTTGTGTACTGCTTGTGTGTCTTTCTGCATTTCTCTACACTTCTATTGATTAAGTCTAATGGAATTTCTGATAACCGTCAAGGGTATTTCCTAAGATTGTTCAAGAAAGTTCTTTGTACATTAATAATGAACAAGATGCAAGTGTGTACAAAAGATTCTCTCAAGGGTGTTGACAGGGGTGGTGCTTGGGTGTAGAGTTGGAAACTGAAGCATATGCAAAGGAGACACAAGATGCCTAAAGATTACCTGATAGATCGTGAGCCATACATCAATGACTACTATGAGATCTACGACAAGATCTGTATCGCACAGACAGACACAGAGTTTCGTGTGATTCAACAGATGATCAATGATTTTCACAGGAAACATCGTTATAAATTCAAAGGGTTCTGGTGGCTCACATGGGCTATCGAGAATAAAGCTGCACATTCTGCTTGGAATTCTTTGCAAGCACTGTTGCTTTTTCGGATGAATGAGGTGTATGATAGCTCTGGTAAGTTTGGCAAGACAGGAGAGAGCAAATGAGCAGTCTTAAAATACCCGTAGAGATAATGCCGGGAACATCTTTCAAAACAGCAGCGGTGGATGCAAGAGAACTCGCAAAGAACACAAGTGCTGCTTACGTTACCTACAGTTTTAATGGTATTTCTTGCAGTGTTTCACCATCTGCTGACCAAGAGAAGATGTTCAGAGAATATCTAGAGATTAACAAAAGTAAGTATAAGTTCATCATTGATTAAGGAGAATACAAATGAACACAATAGAATTTAAAGCAGGTCAACGGTGGCGTGTGATTGATGCTGAAGAGTTTAATGTTTTTTTGCCAGATGAATACGCTCGTGTTCGTGATGGTGATCTTTTGATTGCTATTGAGATGGAAGATCACGATGATGACCATTGGAAGATGCGAATAGTCAATAGTGCTGCTGTAACTTTGGCTTGTTCTAGTGATATTGCTGAGGGATGTATTGTGCTTTCTGAGGAGTCTACAGAAGAAGCTGAAGATTTGCCGACAGAATTTGCTGTAGGGCAGCTTTGGTATGTCTATGACGATTCTTCTGAAGGGTTTGCCTGCCCTTATAGATCATCTGAGGGTGATATCATTGAGATCACAAGATCTGATAAAGGTACGTCCGACGGTTGGCGCGGGTACAATCACGCGCAAGATCAAGATGGTATCATTATTTACAACTATGACCTTAATAATGCTCTGAAGTATATTGGAACTGTAGAAACACACAAACATCTTGTAGGACGGCCTACAGAAGCCTCTGATCACGTTTCAGAAGCATGGGCTACTAGCGTACCAGAAGGAGTCGAAAGCGTCTCACAAGAGAGCACAGGAAGCCCACAAGAGATTCTAGATGCTGCACACACATGTGTTGGTGTTTCTAGGAGTTCTGTGGATAGTTCTGAGGAAGTTCGTATGTACAAACATGGAGAACCTATGGTTAACAGCAAAGACATTCTCTGGCATATCATTAGTCGTGCTGAGACTTTTAACGGACATTCTCAATTCACTGTCTCACAAATGGACTTGAGCACACTCATCACTCTCACACGTATGCTTGATGATTATGTGACAGAGTTTTGTGAGATGCGCTTGAGTTGGGGAGGGGATCACATGGGGTACTACACAGCGGATATCTATGAGATTGCTAGTGCTCGTGATGGTGCTGAGGATAAGATTCTTATGCAGATTGAGAAGGTTACTGGTGTTGGCTAAAGATTGACACCAAGAACTAATCCAGTGTATACTGAAAACTTGTAACGGGGCTTGTAGCCAGAGCGTTCTTGAGAATTGCTTGGGACTTGCCTAAAATTTGCTGACGGAGGCTGTTATGGACGAGGTTGCACGCAAGAATTACCAAAAGCGTAGGCGGGAGATTAAATCAATAGCAAAACAAATGCTTCCTGTGTGTTATCAGAATTACACGGAGTACGCTAGAGAATATGGGTTTGATCCCGAGTGGCGCACAGGAATTGCTATTGATGCACGAGATTGTGCAAGAGCACTTGTCGATGTTTTGGAGGAACTTGAGGTATGACAAAGAAAACTTTAGTAATAACACACCAAAGCACCTTGAGAGATCCTGAGGATAATCCCAAGGGAACTCAGGTGAGTTACACAGTGACAATCCGAGGGGAGCAAGAGTATTTGCAGAAGAAAATCGACAAGGTTTTCAAGACAGGCAGGCCGGAGTATCTTGAGACTGAGCAAAAGACTGTTCTTGTTATGACTTGGGCGTTGCTTGAGAATTCTTTGGTTTATTTTGTTGAGGAGGACTAAAGTATATGAAGAAAGTTGCTGGAATTTATGTGAACCCTGAAGATGTCTCTGCGATTGACTTTAGAGTGGCTGAGGGATCTGATGGGAACGAATATGCACATCCTGTGTTGGTTATGCGATCTGGAGCACAACTTATTTGTCCAGCTAATGATTATCTTGAGGCTGCTGAGAAGATGCTTGAGGGTGTTGTTAGGGAACTTTTGGTTGTTAATTAAACACAAGGAACTGCAATGGGTTATAACTTTAACGAGGAGTTTGTAGTGGCGAAAACAAAAGAGACGGTGGAAGAGATTAATGAATATCCTTCGGCTAACCTACCAGACCGTAGGATTCCTAAAGAAGTTCTTGAGAAGTTTGGAGTGAAGGTAGGTCTGTCTCAGGAAGACGGGAAGACTATTGAAGCTGTGTATTTCCCGTACCACAATCAAAAAGGAGAGATTACAGGCTATAAGAAGCGAGACTTTACTAAGCCCAAGAGTGACAAGTACCACTTCACAGTGATTGGCAAAGTAGGTGCAGAGAGTCGTCTATTTGGGTTTCGTGAGAATGTCACCGGAAAGCGTGTGTATGTAGCCGAAGGTGAGTTTGATCAAATGGCTGTCTACTGGACGCTTATTTCTGGTTCGGATATGAAGGGGTTTGATCCACAAGTGGTATCTCTGTCACTAGGCACAGGTAATGCTGCTAAGTGCGTAGGATATCCTGACAACAAGAAAGCTCTGGATAATTACAGCGAAGTTGTGTTCGTTATGGATAACGATGAGGCAACACCGGAGGAACGTAAGAAAGGCATAAAGAAAGGCAAAGAAGCCACTGAAGATCTGACAGCAATCTTCCTGTCAAAATCTAAAGTAGTTGACTTGAAAGATTTGAATGATCCAAACGAATATCTGATCAAGAAGCGCAAGAAAGACCTCTACTGGCAACTGATGAAACCTATTGAATTCAAGCCAGATGGTTTCGTGGACGTAGAGGATGTTTTTGACGAGGCTACGGCACTTCCAAAGATGGGTAAGGGTTGGCCTTGGCCCTCTATGACGAAGGCAACCTACGGTCGCAGAGAAGGCGAGGGGTATTATTTTGGGGCCGGGGTGAAAATAGGCAAATCCGAAGCTGTAAATGAACTTATTGACTATATCATTGAAAACGAAGATACACCTGTGGGCGTATTTAAACTGGAAGAAAAGCCAGCAATGACGTTCAGGAAAGTTGCCGGTAAACGTCATGGTAAGTTGTTCCATAAGCCAGACAAGGTGAATTTAGAAGGGCTTGACTACAAAGGCGACAAGATTCCAGACGAAGAACTTGAGAATTACTTTACACACGAGGAGCTAAAAGAAGGTGTAATGTCTCTCAGAGGCAAGGTTCTGACTTACGATAGCTACGGCGCTACATCTTGGGATAAGCTCAAGAAAGCAATCACATACGCCGTTGTAGTTCAAGGAGCAAAAGATATCTTCATTGATCCTATCACCCGACTGACAGCAGGAATGACAGCATCGGAGACAGACGTAGAGCTTCGCAGGTTCTCTGACGAGATCTCTAAGTTGTCTAAAGACCTTGGGTTCACGTACTATTGCTTCTGTCACCTGAAGGCTCCACAGAACGGCACCCCGCACAGCCAAGGTGGTCATGTGATCAGCGAACAGTTCCGTGGCTCTAGGGCAATGATGGAAAGCACCTATTACATGGTAGGTATCGAGCGAGACAAGTCGCCTGAACTTCCACAGGTTGTTCGTAATATGTCTTGGTTTGTGATCCTAGAAGATCGAATGTTTGGTAACACTGTACGTTTCCCTGTATACTTTGATGTCAACACAGGGAAGTATCTGGAGCCAACAAAAGAGATTCTTCGTCAGTATTATGAAGCAACAGGAGAACATCACGAGGAGAACACAGATAATGATTTGAAAGAACTTGAGGAAGACACACCGACTTATTAAAACACACTGCAAACGGCCAATTCGTCCGATGACAGCCGGGGAGAACTTATGCGACTAGTAGCAGATATTGAAGCAACAGGTTTGCTCGATCACACAAGCCTAGACTATTCAAAGTATCCGTTCAAACTCAAAGATAGTTTCAAGGTTCACTGCCTCGTAGCAAAAGATATTGATAGCGGGAAAGTGTTCAAGCTATATCAAAATTCGCTAACGGAAGAAAAAGTAAAGCAACTATTTTCAGAAGCAACTGAGGTTATTTTCCACAACGGCATTGGTTATGATCTGCCTGTGCTTATGTTGTACTTTGGAGTTAATTACAAGCTAAAGTCTAAGCCAGAGGAGACAGACTACCTTGACGGAAGACCTTGTAGGATCACAGACACGGCTGTAATCTCAAGAACACTCTGGCCTGATCGTCCACAAGGGCATTCCTTGAAGGAGTGGGGTAAGAAACTAGGGATTCTCAAAGGGAGTTACGGACAAGAACAAGATGCTTGGGATGAGTTCTCCGAGGATATGTTGGAATATTGCCAGCAAGACGTAGAAGTGACTTTAGCTGTGTATAACGCTTTGCTGGAAGAACAAGGTAAGTGGGATTGGTCTAAAGCAATCTGTATGGAGCAAGCAATTGCTGAGGTTATTTTTAGACAGGAACACTTTGGATTTGGCTTTAACAAACAGAAAGCTCAAGAAGCTCTTGATGATCTTAACGAGAAAATGGAGGTAATTGAGAAGCGTGTAGAGCCTTTGTTGCCAGAGAAGAAAATTAGCAAGACAGCAGCGAAGAAGTTTGTTCCTCCTAAGCTACAGTTTAAGAAAAACGGGGAGCCTTCTGCTAATACAGAGAAGTTTGCAGAGCGCCTTGGTGGTATTTTAGGTAAGAAAGGGGACACTTGGTACATGGAGTACAAAGGGAGAACTTTAGAGCTTCCATTGCCGCAAGAGCCTCTGGAAGATACAGAGCCGATGACCCTAGCAAACCAAAGTGATCTTAAGCAACATCTCGTGGATCTCGGGTGGAAGCCTACGGTTTGGTCAGAGAACGATCTTACGGTTAATGCGAAGAAGCAGAAGATCCCTTACGAAAAGTATAAAGAGTCTGTCTATCGTTATTGTATGGAGACAAAAGAGAGTTCGTTCAGAAAGTTCAGGCTTGAGCAACAGCAGTGCAGGAATGTCAAAGAGCTATATAAGAAGTTGATGACAGCAGATCGAGACAGACCTGTGAGAGTCTTGAGTTCACCAAAGTATACGGTGAATCAGGATAAAGATATTTGTCCGAGCCTTGAGAAGCTAGGTGAACGTGTAAGTTTTGTCAAAGACGTTGTTCTTTGGTTAACCTACAGGCATCGTAGGAACAGTATTCTGAGTCCCAAAGGAACAGGGTTCTTGGCACAACCGAGGATTGAAATTGACGGGCGCATACAGACCCCTGCAATCACTTGTGGTGCTGCCACTTCAAGGATGCAACACAAGACTGTGGCGAATATTCCACGGCCTACGAGTGTCTATGGAGCACCTATGCGAGAAATGTTCTGTGTACCTGAGCGCTTCTATCAGATTGGCTGTGATGCTGCTGGACTTGAAGCTAGGGTAGAAGCACACTACACTATGCCTTACGAGGGAGGGCAGGAGTATGCTGAGGCATTGCTTGGCGAGAAACCCAACGACATCCATAGTGTCACAGCAAAGAAGATGGGGATCGCACGGGACGTAGCAAAAACTCTTCGCTACTCAATTTCTTATGGGGCACAACCACCAAAAGTTGCAAAGTCAATGGATTGGCCCATAGGAAAAGCCAAGAAAGTGTTTGAGGATTTCTGGTCTGCTGCTTTACCGCTTAAGCAACTCAAGGAAAAGGTAGAGAAGTTCTGGGAAAAGAAAGGAGGGCGTAAGTTTATCGTAGGGATTGACGGAAGGAAACTCATGGCCCGTTCAAAACACAGCCTTGTAAACCTTCTGTTTCAATCCTGTGGTGTTATCATTATGAAGCAAGCTGCTGTTATGTTAGATCGTTGGTTAGAACAAGAGAATCTGTTGTTCAATCCATTTAAAGATGCTAGTATTGAAGGAAAGGCTGCCGAGATGATCCACTACCACGACGAATATCAGTTGCAGGTGTGTGAATCTCTTGTAGAAGCGCATGTGTTTGAAACCGAGGATGAAGCCAAGGAGTTTTCTGTCAAAGGTAAACGTATTGCTGATATTTCACATGTAGATGGTGGGTATTTGGCAGGGTACAGTAAGGCTGGAGAACTTATGTCAGAAGCTATTGTTAAAGCAGCAGAGCACTACGGTATGCGTATTCCTTTCGATGGAGACTATCAGATAGGATTTTCATGGAAAGACTGTCACTGACCCATTGACGAAACAGGGACTATGCCTTAGAATGTAAAAGTATGGGGCATAGCCACAAAAGACTTCTAAGAGGGCTCACAAGATAAGTAGTGTGTTCTCACAGAAGAAATCGAAGTAATTAAAACTTGATCAAGAGGTAATGTAAATATGGCTAAGAAGCAAAGTAATGTTGTCAGTGGTATCGGATTCTACTGCTGCGTCCAATCACCAACCACTAAATTTCAGAAAGAGGGTTCGAAAGATCCCCTAGATTTTGAGTACAAAGTCACTGTAGTTGTTGATCCCAAGCAATACAAGGAATTTGCAAAGCGTTTTAAGAAGCAAAAGGTTGATCCCCTGACACCAGAGGAGTTTAAGAAGAAGTACAAGGTTGATGTACCAGAAGGTGTCGAGACAAACGAAGATGGTGAAATCTGCATTATCAATCTGAAGACCAACAATGCGTACTCGGATTACAAGGACGGTAAAACCAAGCTGATGCCTAAACCCAAAGTTCTGTTTCCAGAAGTTAAGGATGGAAAAACTGTCTTGGTTGAAGATACAGAAACTCTAATCGGGAACCAAAGTAAAGTAACTGCATTGTTCAAAGAGTACGAAAATAAGAAGTGGGGGACCGTAAGCGCCAAGCTCTCAGCCCTCCGAATTGATGACTTGGTTTCTTATGGATCTGACGACGATCTTAGCGAACTCGGTGAGGTAGACTCCAGTTCCTTCAAAGATTCTGGAACAGAGCCTGACTTTGGAGACGACGAGGATGACGATACCCCGTTTGAGCCAGACAATTCTGACGACGACGATGACGGCGATATCTACTAAATGAGGCGAGGGGCTTCGGCCCCTCTTATTCTAATGGGAAAGAGAATTACAAACCAAGAAGGGTTCCTGATAAAAGCGGAAAGCAAGCACGGGAACTTCTACGATTATAGTAAATGTGAATATAAGTCTAGCAAAGAGAAGGTTGAAATAGTTTGCCCAATACACGGATCTTTCTGGCAAACGCCTTCTAATCACCTTCATGGGTTTGGTTGCATGGGCTGCTGCGTTGACCAAAGGGCAAACCGAAGGCGACTATCTTTTAGTGAATTTATGGAAAAGGCAACTGAAGTTCATGGGGATAGATACGACTACTCTAAAGTAGAGTACAACAACAGAGACTCAAAGATAATCGTCAAATGTCCTGATCACGGTGAATTTCAAGTGAGGCTTGCAGGCCACTTAAAAGGAGTTGGATGTGGGTTTTGTGACTATCTAGCCAATAAGAACAACGGTGCAGTTAATATCACAACTGAGCAATTTATAGCAAAAGCCAATGTTGTTCACCAGAATCTTTATTCTTACGGGAAAACAGAATACAACAAAACTGGAAACAAGGTATGCATAACATGTGACATCCACGGAGACTTTTGGCAACTCCCGAACAATCACCTGCGAGGTATGAAGTGTCTACGGTGCGTTCGTGAACTTGAGTATTATAGAAACACAGAAGAAACAGTCTTGTATCTGATGAGAATCCAGAGTGAGTTGGCAGAGTGGGATTTTCTCAAACTAGGAATATCATGTGATCCCCGCAAAAGAGTCCGTCATTTGGGATTGCAGTTACCTACGGCAGATATTCAAATTCTCCGTTGGATTGAATCACCATCCCGACCAGCTTGTGAAGCAGAGAGTAGAATACACAACGACAAAACCTTAGATCATTTCTGGGGAGCGGGGGATTTCGGAGGCTACACAGAATGTTATTGGCCGAAAGAACTCCCAAGACTAATGCAAATGCTAGACGAATTCGTAGCGACAACAGAAGGAGTACAAGAAATATGTTTGTGACAAAACCAGCAAGGCGAATTTCGGAAACCGAAGGTGTCATTCCCACCTACAATTTTTCAGATGTGAAATACGTGAGGAAATCCATTATTGATTTTGTGACAGCCGTAAATTCTTCGCGAGAAGATCATGAACCCAAGCTGAATATGGAAGCCATCGTGCGTACCGCCATGAAGAGAATTGCCAAACATAACGGTTATACGTCCAAGTACACGGGTTCAGGAGAACTTCGAGAGAATACGTACTGATATTCACAGGAGGGCTACGGTCCTCCTTTTTTGTTTCAGAGGAACAAAAGTATGACAGAAGAAAATCCAAAGAAACCCACAATAGGCTACCTTGACTTAGATGCGCTATTGTTTGCTGCTGCTTCTGCTGGTGAACAAGTGTGGTATAAGGTGATGCTTGGGGATACAGAGGTAGGACGCTTTGATAGTGCTAAAGCGCATAAGACTTGGTTGGAAGATTCTCGTGATTTCGGAGATGCACTCTTCGGTTTGTCGGATGATGACCTAGAGAAAGTCACAAGAGAAGTCGAACACGAGATCAAAGATGCTGAAGATTGCTATAAAGTATTCGACAGCGAACTAAAGCGTTGGCTCAAGACTGCTGGTGTTTCTCAATGGAAAGGTTATGTGTCTCCCAAGTCTGGTGGTAAGACATTCCGCTCGAAGATTGCGACAATCCACGGTTACAAGAAAAACCGTTCAGATATGCGAAAGCCTCATCACCTAGAAGCTGTCCGCAAATATGCTTTGACATATCCAGAAATTACCAAAGCTGTTGCATCGGTTGAGGTTGATGATTATGTCGTTCTAATGGCGGAACGCAAAGGTCAGTCTGCCGTATGTATTAGCCGTGACAAGGACAGTTGCCAATGCTCAGGCACATGGGTACTTCTGGTGGATCAAATGGAAGAACCTGTGTACTCACCAAAGAACATCGTTGGTGTCCTTGAGCGTTCCGGTAAGAAGATCGTCGGGTATGGTCACTTATTTCTAGCGTGGCAATTGCTTGCTGGCGATAAGCAGGTGGACAACATCGAAGGATGTAAGCGTGTTGGTGCCGTAACAGCATACGAGATTCTAGAGGAATTCTCTGGAGCACCTATAGAATCTCTAGAGAGCGTTATACACGTTGTTTGTGAGAAGTACAGGGAAACCTATGGAGATTCCTTTAAATACACTTGTGCAGTCTCAGAGAAAGCCGCAGAGGTAACTTGGAAGGATGTCATGAGGGAGAACTTGAGGTTGCTGTGGATGCTGAGAGACAAGAACGATAAAGCAGAGTTCATTGGTAGGTTCATTGATACTTATAAGGAACCTAAATGAAACAACTAAAAATCTCCACACCACTAACCATAGAAATCCCTAGAAAAACCAAAGCACCTAAAGTATTCCGAATCAACTTGAACTATACTCGCAATGCTCATTATCAAGAGATGAATAAGGCTAAGGTAATGTTCATGGAAATCGTAGAGCAGCTTCTGATTGACTCGGGCCAACGAGAGATTACCTTTGATAAGCCTGTGACTGTTACTGCTAAGTTGTACAAGCAAAGCAATCGTAGGAGTGACAAACACAATTTTATTGGTGCTAACACAAAGTTTCTTTATGATGCGCTGGTGAACCTCGGAGTTCTTGAAGATGACAACGATAGCTTCATTAAGGTTGAGACATTTGAAGAAACCGAAGTAGACAAGCACAATCCAAGGATTGAATATACGTTTACTGAAATTTGAGCACAAAAATACCCCAGAATCCGGCACAAGGAAACTGGGGTTTTATTTCGGTATGTCTCACGACAAGAGGTGTTCTTATAATTATCTGTTGCATAACACAACAGTCCTAAGGTGTGCTTTCGCTTCGCTCAAGACACACATCGAACCTTCGGTTCTCAGTGCTGTTTCTACGCATCCTCAGCACGTCCAAATCAAAGATTTGTCTGTGTGTGCCTTAGATACACAAGCATATTCTTTTGTCAATCCAAAATCTGCCAATTGACTTTGTAGAAAGGTTTGATTGGTCTTCCATCTGCTTTCACAAGCACCTTCCTTTGAATCCCATCCATATCTACATCAACTACAGAATAAGCATTGGTTGTTGTGAACCTTCCGAATTCATCCATCTCACAAGCACCATCATCGTTGCTCATTAGAGTTACAGCAGCAATGCTTGGGTCCATATCCCTAAGACCAAAGGCATTCCCACGGGGCGGTAGAGGCTCAAGAATTGTCAAGGTTGCTGTCTGTTGTTCAGAAGCATTACCAAGCGAATCCTCAGCATCCAAGGTCATCTCGTAAGTACCAACAGTAAGCTCAGGAAGCTGTACAGAGAAGGTTCCTTGGTTGTTTGTGGGGTTATATGTACCAACCCCCGTGACAACCAAAGTGATGCTTGTGGCATCTCCACAAAAGCCTGTGATCGTTGGTGTGAGATCCCTTGTGTTTACATCAGCAATTGAGATTGTTGGTGGTGTTATATCTGGAGCAGCATTAGTTTGTACACTTGTTGTGTATGTCTGCCCAGCACCATCAGCATTCACAGGTCTTACTGAGATATTAACAAAGGTCTTCTCGGGTAATCCAGAGAGACTCACAGGACTCGTTGAGCTAACCCAACTGCCATTGTTAATACTCTGCTCAAACCCTGTCTGATCAGAAGCAGAATAAGTGTATGGCTGAGTTATTGTAGAGTTTGTTTTAGAAGGAGTACCAAAAGAAATAACACCAACAGGAGGCTCAAGAGCGTCTGTAGTAAACTGCACAGAATCAGAAGAACCAGCACCTGTGGCATTTACAGCCCTAATCTCAAGAGTGCCAGTGAAACTCGCTGACAAACTTGAGATTGTCAAAGGACTTGTCACAGATGACCAAGAACCAGCACCGATACGTGCCTCAAAGCCCGTAGCATCACTTCCCGAATATGTGAAAGAAGCACTGACAGAATTCTTTGTGGTTGTTGGCGTATTAATCACAGGAACACTTTGGGGAACAGCAGCAACTGTTGTTGCAGAAAGACCTGAGGACTCACCACCTATATCAACGCTACCCGTGATTTCTGCAGAACCTTCTGTTGCTGTTCTTATTCTTGGTTTTACAAAGTAGCCTAATTGAACATTCGTGATTGTGCTTGTGTACCCACCGTAGCCACTACCCGCATCTACTGCGTATTCTACAGATGTTCCTGTGACAGTTACCGGAATATTCTCACCGGCATCTACACCAGTAACTTCTATTGGTGAAAATTCAACGTAAGAATCTAGCGGTTGATCTGTCAGAGGTGTTACTGTGAATGGATCTGGTGTTGTGTCTACCGCCGAAGCAAGCCCCGAAGTGTCGAGTGGTCTGTAGTACGCAACCCCATTTAGGTCGATGAACCACATATCTGAGACACCGGGTTCTTCATCCGGATACAGCCAGTAATCACCATTGCTGTCGAAGTAGCCAACTGTTGTGACAAGCTGCCAACCCGCAACGATTTCGCCGGGTTCAGATTCTTGGAAGGCATAGTCATCAAAACCTTCTGCAAGAGTTGCTAGAGTAGTTCCGGCTGGTACATCATACGTCACTGTCGCTGTTGCACTGGATATTGTAGACGCTGCACCAGTCGTTATGGTGGTGCTGGCGACCGTGCCGCCGCCTTCTGCATTGACGGCGCGAATCTCGATTAGGTACGGGGTATCTTCAGTCAGACCGGTCAATTCAACGGGGCTGGCAACAGATGACCACGGACCACCATCCACACGGTATTCAAACCCGGTCTGATCCGTGTCGTTGTAGGTGAACGGCAGGTCAATGGTGGTCTGGCCGACGGTTGGCGTGCCGAGGGTTACAGTGCCTTGCGGAACCTGAGCAGGCGTACCGATCTGGTAGCTAACCCCCTCAGTCGTCCCGTTCGCCGCCTGAATGTGCCGCAACGTATAGGTGCCATCGGCGCCAGTCACCGTGCCATCCGCATTAAGCGTCAGCGTATCCGGGCCTTCGATCTGGTCTCCTGCGACAGGCGTTGTGGTTGCGCCAATGTCCCCGGTCCATGAAGTCAGGTCAATGTACGCTCGACCTGCTGCCGGTTGATACGCTATTGTTTGAGTAGCCATATCAGGTTAGCTCCACCGTCACATCACCGAACAACACCAGATTGGCAGTACCGGATGTTGGCAGGCCCGGCATCGTTCCGCTAAACGTGCCAGTGCCGTCGCCGTTGTCGGAAATCGTTGGCGTCGGAATCGTGATGGTGTTGGTGCCATCGCTGACGGTCAGGGTTGTGGGTACAGTGGCGTAATTGCTGTAACTGCCTGAGATTGTGCCGCCGGGGGTGAGTTCGGTTTGAGTGACGGTGAGAGTTGGGCCGGTAGGCGCCGTTGGTGCAGAATCTGCCCCTGTGCCCACTCCCACTTTGTATACGTTCGTTTGCCCAGCCCAAAACTGAGCCAGCCCTATCGGCTTAGATGATTTGGATGAGTCTGTTGCTGTGACAGTTACAGATGGAGGATTTCCAGCCGCAAAATCACCCACCACATCGTAAAGATCTAGGGATATATCTGACCCGGACCGTGTAAATACCAGCTCAAATTTATCGCCTAGTGCGGCAAAATCTAAAAGCCTGCCCGTAGTCGAAGCCAGCTCAATATCAAACGAGCCACTTGTAAACTCTTGGATCACGGTTGTGTTTGCGCCTCCGTCTGCAACGGCTCGATAGCCGTCGGTTGGATCATCTCCATACCAACCGCCAAGCCATTCATCCAAGCTAGTTTCAGCGGACAGGACAGCATATAGCTGGCAGTCATTCAGAGTTGCGCCAGGGGCGTCAAATTGATAATACCGAGAGCCGTCGCTTGATCTGCTCTCAACCCACGCAAGCTCGCCGCCGCCAATATCCTGAATTTCAGAGACAGTTGACGTGCCAGCTTGCACAGACCAGCCAAAAGCAGCGGGCGCATTTCCAATTGTGTAGTCTGACGCTTGCCAAAAATGCTGAGCCATTAGATCTGCCCCCAAATAAATATCTGTTTGTTTTCTCCAAACCCGCCTGTGTCCAGGTTATAAGGAGGCGTTCTGGTGTCTATTTGTCCTGTGTTCGGATTGTAGAAATCAAAGGGTCCGGGGTCGGTGCCTCCAACGTAGCCGTAGACATTCCCGGTCACTGGGCAATTAACAAAATTGCCCTGAGACCACGTATTCCAAATGTTGATCCAGCGACCCATGCCGGTTGATATATCCTCCTGGACGCCGGGCATTTTTTCGTAGTGGTACGGCAGGCAGTCCGCAACCGCTCTTGTTCCATCTGCCACTTCCTTGATTTCTGCAAGATCATAGAAAAACGCTAGACACTCATACTGGTCGCCTTGGTAAGAAGTGCCGCCGTCACGAAGTCCCCACCCCTTGCCAGCGGTGCCGGTCATAGCAGCGGGAACCATATACACAAAGGTTCGAGTACCGGGAATAATCCAGCCGCCCCCGGCCATGCCTTCAGCGCCGTCCCACCCCCACTCTCGACCGCAGCCAGCAAGATTTTCAGAGTCTATGACGCCAAAACCGTCTGGCAGCACAAACCCTTCGGGCGGCACTTTATCCATGTTTCTCGGACCTTGGTAAGAAATCGAGCCAGCGCCTGATGGGCCGCCATCGTAGAGGACGGGCTTCACATCAATGTCTTGAAAGCCGGTAAGATCGCTTGTCGTTAGCTGTGTTGGGTCTACCAATGTAAACCCGTGCCTCCGGTTTGAGTTGCTTGCAATACTGTGAGCAACGCCCGGCGTCATGTAGCACGGATACCCAAACACCGCTGCCCACTCGGGTGGAAATTCTCGGAGAGGTCCAACCGCCTTGCGCGTTGTAAATGTTGGCCTTCCTGTTCCATCGTTATACGAACTATAGCCACTGAGCGAGCCTTGGTATTGAGCCTTCGCGGTGCCAGTTACCTGCTCCAGTGTGTCGGGGTCATACCCAACCAGAACTCGACCGTCCATGCCATTGCCTGTGTCGTAAATGGTCGCATAGGGAACATACAAAACGCCGTTGACCACCGCGCCGCCAACAGGGTAGCCCCAGCCACCCGACATAGAGCGGAATTTCCCGTAGTCGGCTATTGAGGGCAGCGGCAGGCTGGTGATCCCGCCAACTTCGGGGATGGGTACATAAGTGTAAGTGTTATCGTCCCTGCCGCCCCGAAAATACAGCTTTTGGCCATCTGCGGAAATGCTGAAGCGCCTGCCTTCAATAAATGTGCCGGCGACGTTTTCCGGCAGATCGGAAATCGTAAACGCCCCTTTATAACCAAAACCTACATCGGCAAATGACTGCGCAAGCGGTCTGGATAATGGATCACCCCCGCCCGAAGTCGGACGACTCCCATCCCGCAACTCCGCTTTCGTGGCAATCACCGGCTGCCCCGCGGGTGGATTCGGAACGATCTTCGTCTCCGGGGTCAGGTTTCTAAAAATTACATTCGCAGGATTTGCCATTACACCACCCCCGAAATTAATCTAAAGTTATTCATCTATATCTCCCTTGATTTATATAAAAGATATGCTCACCAATCTCAACAGCAACTTCAAAGTTATTACGCCAGATTGGCTCTATAGTATTCTTATGGTAATACAAGCTACCATTTGTTGGATCGTGTATGTGCTCAAAGTTCTCAAGAAACCCCTTGGAAAACTGTAGAATATATTCCCACGCTTTCCTGTCAGGATACTTGGATAAATCGGGCTTATCAGAAAGTCCATCATGTGTCCAAGAGAATTGCTTTGGCTCCCATACAACGTCACAGATGCTTTTGGGAAATCTCGGGTCAAACACACGATTGATTGTGACAAATGCCACAGCAAGCCACCCTTGTGTTCCTTGGTTTCTTGATTCAAAAAATATATTCAAAGCAAGACATTGGATTTCCTCGTCACGTTTAAAGCTCTCTGAGGCGTTTCTAGCGTACTCTTCGTCAGTATGTCGAGGTATGTACGTCTGATTTGCGTAAGAGGTGCCAGAGACGCTCAGAGAAAGCGAGAGAAGCATTATTAGGAATAGCCAGCGAATCATCGTAAGAATCTCCTTTGTTGTTTTGGAATTTAAAGAGTATAGCTTACGATGTCGCTGGGGTCAAGTGTTATTGCAACAACCCCGCATCCATCTTATCAGCGCCCGCCCCGCAACAAGGGCAGGCAAACTCTGAAGGCTTGAAGTATCTCATCTAAGCACTCCTGAAATTAGCGTGCTCTAGCTTATCAATACCCAGTCAGACGATGTTGTCCCAACGGAAAAATAAACACCATTTGCTGATGTGTCGATATACGAATCCCCGGCAAATCTTGGAGTGGTTGGGTTCGTAGTAACTGGATCACCAGCACCAGACTGAGGTCTGTCATTTTCTGGAGATATTATCCATTGGTTAGCAATGTTCCCCGTGTAATTTGTTGTCAAATAGCCGTCAATCCTAAATCTTCCTAATACGGTATTATCTTTTACAGTATTGCTGCCGGGCACCACTCTGAATGTTGTAGACAGTGCTCCAGTTGATTCAACGTAATTATTATTTATTTGATTTCCAGCCCCGCCTACCCAATACACCACATTAGTGTGAGAAGTGACTATTTTATTTCTTTCAAAGAATGCTCCGTTTAGTTCCGTTATCTGCATAAATGTGTTATTGGCAGGCGTTCCTGTTATGTAAAATTCATTATCTGATATGCTTAAATTTTTGGCGAGTGGACGGTCTAACACTATATAACTAGAATTTGCCACAAAGTCGGCGGAATGAATATGGTAGTTGTTTTCGTACTTTACATTTTCGACATCCTGAGCCATAGAAATTAAGTTTCTGACCGGCACAGTTCTATTAATTATTCGGTTATTAAAGATTGTCGATTCTCTCAAGGGACCGTCCGCGCCAGAGCCAATCAAGAACGGCGATGCGCAATCAACCATAGTGTTGTCGTAAAAATGGATGCCAGTCCCATATCCAAGGACAACCGTTTGATCGTCAGCGCTTGAAAAGTTCTCCATGTAATTACCGTATACTTCTGAGGCTTGCTGTTGCCCCTTAAAGAACCTTAATCCATTTACGGCATAATTGTGACGAACAATACAAGGGAAGTTGTTTGCATTTTCTGCCGACATATCAAAACAAAAGCTATCCCCTGATATTGCGCCAGTGATGTCCTTGCAGAAATTGTACTGGAATATGGCTCTGTCAGCCCCATCTGTAGTACCAAAACCGTGAAATCTTGGGTTCTCTGCGTAGTTAAATTCAAAGACAGCATAAATACTGTCGTAGGCAATAAAGCATGTATCGTTGGGCTGAATGCATCTGCAAAACTGAATTACTGGGTACTCTGCGCCAATAATCGAAAAGGGCCTAGCCGGGAAATCAGCGTCATTGGTTGCGTATGATAGATTTGCCCGCTTCAGTTTTGGATTTTCTGCCCAAGGCTCAGGAGATGGGTTTCCAAGAATGATGAGGGCATTGGATGTATAACTGCCGCCAGCAGAAACCGCTACAGGTAAAAGCTCGCTTTGAGAAAAATCCAATGTTACGTTGTCGCTTACGTAAAGGGTTTCTGATAACACATAACCATCAGAAGAGTACACAGCGACAACCTCGCATCCACCAATGTTTTTTGCAAATAACAGGGCGGCTTTGAATGCTTCTGTATCATCCGTAACGCCATCACCAACCGCACCAAACGCCCCCGCTGTGATATACCCCCCAGAAGGAAGCCATGCTGAACCGTCATACTTAAAGGGAGAGCCGCTTACAATCGCCTCCTGACCAGTAACCGGACTCGGCAAAGCCTCAAGCTCCGCCACACTCCCAACAAAGATAGTCCGCTTGTCCAGCGCTTCAGTCACTGTGTCATCGGTGCCGGTGTGTGTAATCTTATCAGAACCATCACCAACAGCCTTACTCGCAAGATCCGCTTTATAAGCAACAGCATTCGCAAGATTATTATAAGCAACACTATTAGGATAAGTGTCAATCAACAGAGCACTGCCAGCGTTATTCTTATAAAGATCTACAAATACTTCGGGGTCACTTGTGTTAACAACATGGAAGAAACCACCATCAACAGTTTCATCAAGACCATCTGCAACAGTTTCATAGATACCTTCAGCCAAAGCACCCTTAAGAGCACCCAAGACAGTCACAGAGATATTATCAGCTTCTGTAGCAGGAGGTGCTTCTGTGAAACTCAAGGTATCTGTTCCAACATTCACAGTGTAATCAATAGTAGGTCTTTGGTCTACACCATCAACACTCACAAGATACGCAGCAGGATCATCAACAACCATCGAAGGAATGCTGAAGTCTGTAGTTACACCATCACCTGTGAACGTAATATTATCAATAAGAATCTGTGCAGATTTCTCTGAATACAATCTCCAGAAAGAATTCGAAGGAGCACCAGAGAAAGGTGCAGGAACACTCAGAGGGACATAGATGTCTCCATTGTATTCCCTTGGTTGCAGTAGATCAGTTTCTTCACCAGTTGTTTGCCAAGCAAGAGGAACCTTATATGCAGCAGCTTCGTTGAGTGCTTTGGCTACCGAAGGAATCTCACCATTACCTTCATAAGTGGGGATGAAGTCATCAATACCACCCTGAAGAATTGTGAAGAACTGATTAGCATTGGAAATATTCAGGTCAATAGCCTGTTGGTTATTACTTGCAGGATACACGGGTGTAACCATTAATGGACTCCTTAGTCTGATTCCTTGTTGATTCTGGTGACAACATCTTGAATCTCTTTTTTATCTACAGAGCATTCCCCAAGAGCTTCGTAGAGATTCAAGTTTTCATTCTCAAGTTCTTCTACAGTTGTCACATCATTCACTGGTATCTTGTTCTGCTGCATTAGATTTGCAGGTATAGGGCAGCGATACACAACGCGCTCTTTCACGAGCCAACTGCACCCGCTCAGGAATATCAGTAGAAAGATACTCACGAACACTTTGATCTTCATCTTTGGCCTCTCTCATCTCTCGTTGGGCATCGCTGGATGCTTGTTCGATCTTATTACGTTGCTCTTGATTTCTTACAGAAGCATCATCTACAATTTCTCTTACGATTCGCTCTGCTTCTGCTTCGGATTTCAAAAGCTCTATTTCAGATTGCAAGGATTGCACTTTCTTGCCGTGGAAGTACAAGCCTGTTCCAAAGGAGACAGCAGCACCAATAGCAAGAGCAATTGAAATTACTTTGAAGTTTTTGAAGAGTGTCTTGATTACTATTGGTAATGCCATAATGTCTCCTTGGGTTTTCTTTGGGTGTTTTACGGGTCTATTTGCAACAGGGGTGGGCAAATTCACTAGGCTTGAAGAATCTCATCTAAACACTCCTGTCACTTGCACACCTGCATAGTCACCATATTGCGACTATGCAAATCTGGCCAGGGTGAGCATGACCACTTAATCTATTAAGAGTAGTTTAAACTTGACACATCAAATGTCTGCGCTGTCCCTTTCTTAAACTTCACCGTAAACTCGCTTCCCCCAGCGCCAGCCGCGATTATCACATAATCGTCCACACCATCAACGGCAGACCATATTGTTTGCCGAACATTAAATTTTGGGCTATAGCCTGCCGGAAGAGAGATTGCAACGTCTGGTGATGCGCTCGTTGCAGGGCTTGTAACCCACCCGGCAAACCTTACATTTCCAGCCGCATCCCTGTAGCAGAATGGCGGAATAGACGCACTTAAACCCCAGTTTCCCGGCTGCTCAAGAAGCGCAGCCGTTTCGTATGTGAGGTAATCTTTACCATTAACGTTCCCAAAAACTTTAATGTTTGACAGGGAGCCACGGAAAGCTATTGTGGCCTCTCCCCTGAATGTATTGCCTGTTGCAACTACATTGGAGGCGTCTGCAATATCAAAGTCAAAGCCCGAGCCTAATGCATTATTCTCAAAACTGTTGCCTACAAAAGAAAGCCCAGCTCCGGAAAACAGGAATTTAGATAGGCCCGAATAAGAACACCCAGATACGGATAGCCCTTTTGTAATACCTGCGCCCAAAATTGTTTCAGAGTCTTTAAAAACAGTGGATGAAAAATCTACATCAAAAATTTGATCCCCGGTTACAGATGCATCATAACTTAGCATTCCGAGTCCCGAGACTTTGCAAGAGGAAAAAGATACGTCCTTAATTGATCCGCTTGCCGTCCCCAGCCTGAACAGATCACCTGATGACGTGTCGGGCTTACTAAAATCACAGGAACTAAAATGAAGCCCCTCAATGGCACCTTCCGCAACATTGAAGATCCTGTAAGTCCCGCCCCTCAGAATTGATAGGAAGCATGACGATAATGTAACTCCTCGCATTTCAGTTCTATCCGGTAAGCCTTTGACGAAGCCGAAAAGCTCAAAGAATCTGGTATTTGTGATCATTATATCTCGGGCATAACCTATGTCCGAGGCAGCAGCGTCTGTAGGCACTACATCCAGAAACCATCTATTAAATTCGAAGCCGCAGCTATCCACCACAAGGTCTTCGATCCGCGATCCGCGTATGACCGACTCAAAAGAAAACACTCTGACATCTCTGAATACGCCTTGGGATATTCCAGACCTTTCTCGTGGGACTGGGTAACCGTTTCCAGCTAAGACAAAAACGCTATCAACGCTGTCGTTGTTTTCTGTTATGGCCCCAAGGCTTTGAATCTTGATTGGGCCAGCGCCATCTACAGAGAACATGACACGCTTGGTTATTGTGTTTCCATCAATAAGATCCGAACTTGTCCACGCGGTTCCGTCAGGCTTCGTGTCTGACAACAGAAGGACGGTTCCGGAGGATGCCGCGTCACCTTCATTCACCAAACCAGAATGAATGCCTTCAAGCGTCACGCCTGTATTTATAGATGTAGCTGAAGAAATCCTGTATTTGCCTCGATTGAACTTAACTGTTGCCCCAGCGTTTTGACCAAACCCAGTTGCGTTATCGACGTACTCTTTCGCAAGATTGCACGCCCCAGAAACTGCCGGAGAGTCGTAGTATTGACCATCCCCCTTAGCCCCAAAGAACTCGACCTCTATCTTTTCAAAACCGATCCGCACAAAACAACCTGTTCCGCTCGGATCAGTCTCTCCCATCCCGTCTAAAAAGTTTTGCAACTTATCAGCATTCGTCGCCCCACTCTGTGCACTAAGGCTGGGAACGGATGGTGATATTACAGTGCCGCCGTTATGGTTTAACTTAGCAAGTCCTGACTTAAATACAAATAGACCGCCGCCCAGCGGTCTGATTTTCGCATTACCACCTAGATGGAAGTCCGCAACAGAATATCGTCCCTCTGGGATTCCTGTCAGCCCGGAAAAATCCTCCGCCACACTACCCACATAAATGGTGCGCTTATCCAGCGCCTCAGTCACCGTGTCAAACTTCTCTTGAACACCATCTGTCATTTCTAAATTAACTTTCTGTACCATAATTATCCCTCGCTATCCCCTTTAATCAAAGCATTTAATACAATAGAAAACATCCCGATAACCGCAATGACAATACTTGCAACAGCCGAGTTAACATCTTTGATAACCACAGGGTCTGTTGTATTGAGCACAACAATTGTGATCAACCAGACAACCCACAAGACACACATCTTACGAATAATCTTGTTTTCTTCAGCCCACTTTACAAATCTCGTAATAACATTTTGTTTATCGGGAGTGTTCATAATTATTCTCTCTTGCTGTCGTAGCGTAAATCTTCAACCTTTTTTGAGAGAGCCTCCAGTTTTCCATAGAGTTTCTCATCACGTTTAGAGGCTTGCTCATTAATAGTGGTGATAGCTTGAAACAAATCTTCTTTGGTAACAGTAGAGGATTCAATCGCAGTTGCACGGTTTTCAATGGCGTTCATCCTTGTGGACAATCTCTCGTCAACCTCTGAGATTTCCCTTCGCACATCCTTGTGTTGTTCCTCAAAACTCTTAACCTTATTCCAAAAGAATGTTCCAATGACTCCCATAAGACCACCTACTATTGCGATGATTACCATTACGACTTCGTAGGTAAACACAGCAACCCTCCTTAGATTTTAATGATTGGCAGAAGTGCAACGTTCTGTGGACGTGTCTCAGAACCACCTGTTGCATCTGTTGTGAAGCTGTGTACGTGTGCACCAGCAGATGCTGTAGTACCATCACTACCGCCACCGTAGGTAAACCACGACGTACTGCCGTTACCAATCTCAGCACGGTCTGTGTTGTTTGGTCTTGAGTAGCTGTGTGAGTGAGAACCGGCTGAATCAGTTGTACCCGTGTGAGTGTGCGAACGGGTAGCATCAGATTCACTAAAGCCAACCTCACGAGATCCCGGCTGAGCACCCCGAATAAACTCATTGCGAAGATCAGGAAGATTAAAGGTTGTACTTCCATCACCCGCACCGAAGGTTGTGCCAATATTACTAAAGAGTCTGCTGTAGGTAGCCCTAGAGATAGCAGAACCATCACAATAGAGCCATCCAGAGGGGGCTGTAGAGGCTGCAAAGTGCATCACCGTACCCGGAGGTACAGCATTGAATTGGATGCTCTGTAGAGTCCTCTGCGGGGTCATAAGAACATCTGTAGCAACCCCTTGCTCTGCTTGATCCTTACTTGCTACCTCTGTGATACCTTGATCTCGTGTAAGACTATCTAGATAATCAATCCATTCAGAGATGTTATTAACAATCCAGTTAAACTCTTCAGCAGGAGGTTTCTGAAGGTAATCATAACCAGTCTCACGAACTTCGAGGGGTGGTCTTAGTTTATTAACATTTCCCGTATTCGGGAGATTGACATCAAGAGATGCCAACTGAGGTAATACGTCTGGTCTGGTCGCCATTGAAAACTCCTTAGGCTTGTGGAATTATTCTTCCGAATATGTCTACGGTATTCTGGGGAAGTTGTGAGGTGAATCTAAGAGCGTCTTTGGAATAGACCCAAGTGATTCTTCCGTAATCTTCGAGAGTTGCTGGTTCTGCTTCTGAGTTATCTGTGTATCCAGCAACGCCAAAGGAGCATTTACCCATGTCAGATTCAATTGGTGAATACACATCCCCGACAATCACTTCAGAATCTCCAGAGGGTTGTACAGGGCCATCTACAGAAGTTACTTGAGCAAATCCAGCACTAGGATCGTTGTACGCAACACCGTCCACATAAACTCTGTAGTTCTTCACAATTGGATCTACAAGAACACCAAAGGTTATTCCAGAAAGACTTGTGAGATCAGCAGCAGTTTCAGAGTAAGGTATGGATTCGATTGTATAGAACAAAGAATCTGTTTCAGTACCATTCGAAGCAATCGCACGATCAAGAACACTCTCAGACAACTTCACTTCGATTGTGTAATCTGAAGTACCGCTGTTGTAGAATGTAGATACGTAGAGCGAAAGAATGGAACCCTTGATTGTACCTGAGCCATCATCAGCAAGATTACGATCTACTTTTGTATACGATTGTGAGAACAACAGAGTATCTACAGCAGGTGCATTGGGTGCATCATCCAGAGCAACTTCGAAATAGTAAGGTTTATTAGGAAGCTCAATATCGAAAGCATCTACATTATTACTGCCTTGCTGAAATATACTTGGATCTTCAATAAGAAGCTCAAGATAAGTTCTCGGGAGGTCCTTAATCTCTTTTGTAGCAAAGTTCTGATACATCGGCAGAGCATCTGGGCTTCTCAGAGCAAGACCGTAGCTTGTCGGAATACCAGCCAGAGAAACATCCCACTCAGGACCACGGAATGATGTGAACTCTTCTACAGTTTGTAGAGGTCTTGATGCCAGAGTAGCACTGTCAAAAGTAAATCCGAGAGTTTCAGAGAACTTAGAATCAAGCTCATACTCAAACTGCTCAGCAGAATCATCTGGTCCTGTGAGATACCCAAGGATGTCTCTGCTTGTCAGAGAAACTCTTGTGCAGAAGTCACCAGCATCAGTGTAAGCATCATCATAGTAGACAACTCCGGTTGGACCAAAGCCATCAAACCAACCATCAGCAGCAACGGTTTGTTCAATAGTGTACGGCGTGGATTCTTTAGGTAAGAAAGTTTCACCCTCAGGAACTTCAATCTCACCTTTGGTTAGACCAGAGAGTTCAATAGAAGACCATGCTGAGAATCCATCGTAATCTTGTGCTTGCACTTGTACACTGTGTTTATTCACAAAACCTACAACAGAAGGATCTTCTGAGAAACTAAAGAAGTCCTGAGCACGATCTTGTGAAGCGCCTGCTGTTGGGATATAGGATGTTGCTGTATGCCAAGGTTCTACTTGAGCACACGTCAAGAAGAAATCCGTTGAAGCTCCTAAATTAGCATCGGCTTTTATAGAGGCTGTGACGTTTGTTGTTGATGGAACTGTTGTGACCCAAACACGAATACAGATAAGAGAATTACCTGCCTCAACACGCTCGGAAAACACTTCATCGAAATCGTTGCTCACAACACTGATCGGGTCATCAGCATCTTGATAATTGAACACAAGTTCTTTGCCATCAATTGCTAATGTGTATGTAAGACTTCCCGGTAAAAAATAGAAAGAAAACGTGTGCTCTCTGTCGGTCGTTACAGTAATATCTTTAGAAGCTTGGACAAAATTACCCGATGTCAACGAGTATATTGTAAAACCAACATTGTCAAGTAACTCAACAGAACTACTAATGTATGTTCCATCAGGAGATCCTGTAACAACCCAATCACCATTAATACTACCTTCAATGTAATTGCCCCAAGGAAGCAAGTTGGTGCTAGGTTGCTCGTTAAGAACTCTCAGGAAATTACCGGAGTCGTCGTAGACACTTCTGACGTTATCTGCTGCAATCTCTATGAGTTTATTGTTAACCGTGTCATACTCTGTACCAACACTGTTTCTACTATTGAACAATAAAGGGTCTGTTATTTCATCATAACCAAGATAAGTTTTATAACCTACTGTATTATCTGTGTAGACATTCTCGATGCTAGATGCACCAACTTCAAGAATTAACCTAGAGATAAACTCAGACACTTCCTTTTGAGAATCTGGTGTGCTCTGAACAACATAAGAGTTAACAAAAGTATCCTGAGTTAAATTATTTCGGATAGAAGCAGCAAGAACATCACCAGCTTCGTAGGTGTTCGGAATATCCCACACAGCACCTACAACAGATTCTTTAAGATTAACTTCTTCAACTGTTCTGTAGTCGTATGTGTTATCTGCTGTAAACTCAAATGCTCTCGGGAGAATCATCTCAGGAAAGGTTACGGCTTCTGCTACAGGAAACTGAAGAAACGCTTCGCCTTCCCCTGCTTGCTGACGAACCTTATCGAATCCACCTGCAAGATCATTCCCCTCAAAACCAAAGGATGTTCCTGATTCAAACAATACAGACGCTTGTGTGTTTGTGGGGAGATACTTGTCAATGAATTCTTGAGCAACGCTACGTTCTACACAAGCATCTTGAAGATAGATATAGAGGTCGTGATATCGCCCTTGAACAAAGTAACCGCCAATACCACCTGTAACAATATCAATCAGGTTTGCAATAGAATCTCTTGTGATACTAGAACCAGAACCAATCGCAGCAATAACCAAGGCTGTCCGGTAAGCATCATCAGAGCGTCCCTCTCGCGGGAAGTTGATGAACTCACCGATAGAATCCAAAGCAAATCCTGTAGCTTCGCTCAGAAGAAATGATGTGAATACTTTCTCAGCAACTTCTTCATAAGACTTGGCTTCTTCTGCAATCAACTCTACTAACAACTGGACGTTCTTGGATTCCGAGAATTGTCCGAAGACTAAATCCTTAGTCTCCTGAACAATATCTGGATTAGCCTTAGTATAATCTACGCTCATGTAGTCCTCACATAAGTATAAGAGTTAATCGTTGCATACTGATCAAAGTCCAACTCAAGATCACGCTGAGAGAACGCTGAGGAGCCTTCAGAGGGACGTTTGACATCCACCCCGACACTCAGTAGTCTTCCAGCAGGAAGGGCCACCAGAACGGCGCTAGAGAGCTGACTGTTGCTCACCCCAAGTCCAATCGGTTGCGATGATACAAGACCCGTGATAGAATCCTCGATGTCTGAAGTTTCTCTTGAACTCAGCGGAGTTGTATTATTGACAACGTAAGTAATCTGGAGATCATATTCGGATTCTTCAGCTTCTGAATAGAAGATGTCTTCGGTTTGACCATCGGCTGTACTAACAGTAAACAATCGAGTTCCTGATGTACCAACGTTCAACGGTTTGTTGTCATAGATTGCGTTGGCAATATCTGAAGATGTACCACCACGAACAACAGCATTGAATGTCAAGGCATCTGCTTCTGGTCTATCAAGAGGGGTTGGGTTATCATAGATTCGATAAGAGATAACGTTCTCAACAGCATCTAAGGCTTCTGCCAAAGAATCTCTTGTACCTACTGGTGTTCTCAATTGTGCTGTCTGAAGTCTCAGTCGAAACTCTGCATCAGTTTCATTCTCAGAGCCGGGGTTAAAGTCTGTTGTATTTGTTGCAGAAACATACCCATCGAACTCATTAGAGAAACTCGTGATGCCATCTACTTCAAGAGTATTGAAACCAGCAACAGTTGCCTCTACGTTATATCCTGAGTGATACGTGAATCCTGTTGGAAGATCGGCAGATTCAAAATAGATCGGCTGTGTCAAGCCAATGAATTCTTCAGAAGAAGCGTAGCCAATATAAGCAATACCAGCATCTTCAAAGACTGACGCAATATTACCTTCGGTGTTATTCAGAACAAACGAAACAATCTCAAGAGCAAACGCTTGAACCGAAGGATCATCAGTACCAGCAAGAGTAAATGTATCAGAAGAAACACCACCGTTCACTGTGTTGGTAATGAAGAACTCATAATCACCGGGAGACAATTGGTTAACATCAATAACAGCACCAGTGATGTTGGTATTGAGAGTACCACCAGATTGTACAGCGTAAGTGAGGCCGTTGCTTGCTGCAAAAGTATTAGTGGGGACTACGTTGGTTCCAAGGTTAGTTCCATTGTCCACAAATTCAATATGAGCAACACCTGAGCTTGGCTGTGGTCCTCTTCGGATGAATCCAAAGTAACTTGCCGCATCATCAAGGGCAATACCTTCAGCACCATTCAGCGTACGGCTGTAGTAAACATCTTCAAGCAGCTTTTCAAACTCAAGAGAACGCTCTGCAATAACAGACCTTAGGAGTCCGGCAATAGAATCATCAGTAAGCAGAAGATTAGCGCCGAACTTGTTTCTGAAACTATTATTGAGCCTTGTTGTAACATCTGTCCTATTATCTCTTTCAAAACCAAATTCGGTTAGTTGTGCCATGTTATCCTCTTAATTCTAAAGCCAGCGTTTGTCTGTTGCAAGGGTAATATTCAGGTATTCATAATAAGCATTGGTCTGATCAATATCGGGGAAGTCACACTGGTTATCTACATCAAAGATACCAGAAGGATCAGGATATGCTACTTCAACCCCCGGAGGTGTCAGATCAATCTTGTAAACACCTGTGGTTCCATCAGCAACAACAGCAAACGTCATTGAATAAACACGAGAAGCAACATCATACGTTGCATCAAAAGAACGTAGAGATTGTACCTCTGGGAAATTATTAATGATTGAGATGAAGTAGGAATCGAGAACTTCTTTGGTAACACCTTTGTTCAAAAAGAGTTCTTTGTCGTAAGCACCAAAGTTTGTATTGAGAAACCATTCACCCTTGAATGTTCTGAATGTGATATACATTCGCTGTCTCAACACTTCCCTGACAGTTTGAGTAAACCCAAACTTACCTTTGGAAATCACCAAATCTCCACCATCGGAGTCTAATGCAAAATCATAAGCCATGTTACCTCCTTAGTTTGGCGGATTGGTTGTTCCTGAACCAGCAGGATCAGTCCAAGTATAATCGTGAGTATGGTTATCAAGAGAAACGTTGTCGCTATCAATTGTTGCAGCAGTAAGTGCTCCGGTTACAGCAGCAAGACCAGCAATGCTGACATTACCCGTAAAGGTTGTCTGAGGAGAGTCTACAGTGACAGATGTACCTGAGAGCGTCACAGAGGCTGTTACAGCAACGTTTGCATTACCCCCTACGGTAGCATTGAGATTCCCTCCAACGTCCACAGAGGCGTCTCCTGCTACGTTCACATTGATATTTGCTGGCGTATCTATATCAATATCTCCAGAAGGTTTCACTGTGATCTTCGTAGAGCCATTTTCAATGACAATGTTTTTGGTATCAACGGGTTTCCCTTCGGGTTCTGTGAAGAACATTGGGATTGCCATGATGGGGTAAAGTTCTAGTGGAGTATACTCATCAGAAGGGAAAATGCTGTTGGTGTTCACTGTAGATTCAAAGAGATTTCCTACGTCCCTATCACTACATAATACCACAACTGTATCACCTTCTACCACCGGAACTGTTACACGAGCACCACCTTTTGTACCAGAGTAAATCATCAGGGGTACATCAGGGATCTCAGGGATAGGTAATTGTTGTCCATCACGATACTTTGTAGTTGTCAAAGGTCTTACATTAACAGTGAAACCATTATTCTTTGTAACAACACAAGGCTTGATCGTGTGGATGTTCCTGAATTTATCCCTGAACATATTATTCATGGACTCATAGAACGTATTCTTATTCACTCATTACCTCCGGTTCCTTCAAGTACATTACCAACACCACCAATACCCCAGTATGTCAAATCATCATCAGAGGGGTTCAAATCTTGTTCTTCAATAGTTGGTTGTTCATTCAGCGGAGTTACACGAGTTTGATATTGAACAGCCTCAGCTTCTACCTCAGAGAACCACTCATCACCCTCAAGACTTCCTGTATGAGTCACCTTGAGGATTCTGTAGGTTCCTGAGAACTTCTCTGTCTCAAGTCGAATGAATGCGTTGGGGGTAAATTCACCAGAAAGCAAATGATTGAACTTAATACCTGTCACAGATTCGTTAGAGATTTCCTGAGCAGTCATGTCAGATGTATCTGTGATATAAGCAGGAGATGTCAAAAGACCTGTATCAGCACTCACCAGAGGAATACTACGTGCTTCAAATTCACCAGCACCATTCAGGAATTCTTCAACGGTGTCTTGGATTCTCTTGCTGTAGATATTCACAAAAAGGTCTTGGATATTTATGACATACCCAAAGTTGTTCAAGACACGCTTGAGTTGATCTATTGATTTACCATGAACAATCAGAGGTTTGCTTAGAGTACCAAAGCCACCCAACTGAACAATGTTACCTTTAGGTAGCGCAAGGTCATCTATCATCTCTTCTACAATATCATTTATCGGAGTACCCTTGGGATACACCTTAGTGGTCATTTGATTCTGAGCAAACTCGCCACCATCTGTTACAACAATCTTGGTACGCCTATCAACACCATCAAACTTATCTTCTGCTGATTTAATGTTACCACGGATGATAACACGCAAAGGTTCATCTTCGTATCCAGCAGAAAACTCTACAAAGTTCATTGTCGTTGCTATGACTTGTAAAAGTAATGCTGTCTCATCTGAAAGGTTGAACAAAGTAATTTCACCTTCGTTGCCTTCAGAAGAATTAGCACCAACTTTCTCAACATCAAATTCTACATGATGATCTTCAATGATAATATTGTTATTATCAAGGAAGCCAGCAAGACCATCAAGAGAACTTGGGTCATCGTAAATGAGATTCAGGTATTCTCCTTTGAGTCCAACGAAGTTCTCAAGGATTGCATTTTGTTCTGCCTGAATCTCTTCACGAGTCTTTTGTCGCCACACAGATTTAACAGAGGCATCGTAGTAGGTTCTGTCCAAGCGTCTTTCAAGAACAACACCAGTCTCAGGAACTACAGGAATAGCAGCATTAGTTGATTGTTGAGCATAGGCCCTACCAATAACCATCTGATAACGTCTACGAAACATTTACACCTCCGTTAGTGGATCAGTCTCTGTAGACCTGTAGTAGAGCAACCGAAACCTCTTGTTAATTCCAAAGTCATTCCGCGAGGGTCTTCCATATGTTTTCTCAATATCAGCGAGATACAAAGAACCCGGAGGAACACCGTCAATAGAACGGTAGGGTGCCAATAGATTATTACCAACAGTTAGTCGAGTCTTTACAGCATACTCTTGACCAGAGATTCCAATATACATAAACCAAGTTTCACTTCGGGAATTCCAGCGAAACCTAAGTTCATACGCTTGTCCTTCAAGATTGGTTGTGTAAAAGGAATCAGCAGAGTCAGATCCATCTAGAAATATTGGCATCTTAGTCTCTCCTGAATATCAATGGTAGATCATCTTCACTTGCTTCTTTACCAGAGGTAACACCACGGTTGACCTTTGGAGCACTATCATCTGCTTTACTTGGCTGAACAGGAACCAAGGCAACAGCACGAGCAGAGCCTACGATTCTTAATTGTTCAATCTCAAGATCGACATAGAGTGCTTCAGCTTGTTGAGCATTCTGAGTAAAGCCAAAGTTTTTAATGATACAATTTGGGTAGGAATCCAAGTCAGAAATCATAGTGAACACATGAGCATTCAAATACATTCCCTTGAGTGCTTCGTAGGTGTTCTTGGTTCTCTTACCTGTACTTCCCACCACATTAGCTTCATCTGTACCAAGGACAGGAGTATTGCTCGTGACACCTCTCACAGTGAACACAGGATTCTCTCTTGTGAAATGATCAGTTACACGAGCACCTTTCTCTACAGGATGTGAAGAAACATTACCCGAGAAATCTGTGACAAGTTCCACTGTACTATCAAATTCAATGAAAGGCTGTTGTGGCCCAACATTGGATGAGGGTGTCAACCCACCAGCTATGAATGATACGGGTCTTGCCATTGTTACGGCCTCGAATTAGTGTTAATGGTTCTTACTGTAGATTCTCTCTTGTTTTGTCGTAGGTTGTCTCTGGCTTCGCCTGTGAATTCTACGGCTACTTTTTGTTGGTAAAGCTCTGCACCCCCAACACCAGCCGCTGTTGTTCTATAGGCTGTACTGTTGAGTGCTTTAGAACCCACTTGTCCGGCCTTAGAAGCAGCACCAGAAACAGCTTGGGATGCTCTAGCCATCATTCCACTAGCACCTTCTGCTTTGCTCATAGAGCCTGCAAAGCGAACACTTGGGAGCATTCTAAAGAGTTTACCAATGCCTTTCACAACCCATCCAATTACAGACGCTAGTTTGCCAAAGATTGACAACAGGAAGCCACCAATCTGGCCAATCATGGCCATATACTCGTTCAGCTTACCACCGAGAGCTTCATCTAAAGCTTTGGTGATATATAGAATGGCATCTGTGATTGCTTCAAGAACGTAAAAGATTGGCTTGAGTACAGCCGTGATTAGTCCGCCGAGTAATGAGATTACCGGAGACATTATCTGGAATACGTTCGAGAGAGTATTGAATATGCTTGTGAAAAGATCGCCAATGCCACTCTCGAATAATGCTTTGACGAAGAGTTTGGCGTTTTGGGTTAGACGCTTGAACGATGTGTTCATCGTCTTAAATGCCTTGTCTAGACCCGGAGCAGCCATTTCACGGAGAGCTTTAGTGAACTTCGGAAGAAACTCCTCCGATTTCACCAAGCCCTTTTCCATATTTTTAAGAAATTCTGCTGTGGTTTGCCCCATAGCATCTGCGGCCAAACCCAGCACGGCTGGCATACGGTCACCGAGTTGGAGTTTCAATTCCTCACTCATGACCTGCCCCTTGGACATATATGTTCAGGAGGGTTCGCTACACCCTCCCCGCAACATTACTTGCAGCTATGTGTCTCCACATAGATCAGACTATATCTTAAGAGTATTCCTACCCTTCTCCCCGTTTCGACCCGCTTGGGTCTACTCTACTCACTTCCATCCGAAGATGTGCTTTCGATAGCCGTTGGAGCTTCATGTAAATGTTGATTTGTTATCTCAGAATAAGTGGTATTGTTCTTTACCCGTAAGATTTTGTAGTACGACAATCCGGTTTCTCTAGCTATCTGTGTCATCTTTTGCTTACGGTTGAGTCTGTGGCACACCTCAACAACATCTTCATCGCTCAGAGAGCCAGTCCGACCTCGTGGCCTTTTACCGGGAAAATCATACTCCTCAGCAATATGCTTCCATTTCTGACCGTTGTAAATACTACTACAGATAGAATATGAAACACCTGTGGCCTCTGCAACTTCCCTAATGAAAATTGTGGGGTCTCGCAACAACCGGCAGACTTCTCTGATTTGTTTCTCTGTGTACTTGCTTTGAGAAACCATCTCGCCTTTGTGTAAAAGATCTGTGGAAGATGCGTGACTCATATTGTCAGAATGCGTGACCAACTCTAAATTTTCGACACGGTTATCTGATTTCACTCCGTTTAAATGATTAACCTCAAGCTCATCTATATCTTTCTTAATAAAGGCTTGGGCAACCAGTCTATGCACCTTAAAGGTCTTGCGTGTTAAGCCACCGTCGGGTGATAATGAAACTGTCAAATACCCGTTCTTATCGGGCGTCAATTTCCTCTCTTTAAACCTGTTAAATTTTGTCGAGTAAACCTTGCCGCAGTCAGAAACCAGATAATCTTCAAACCCACTTATTTCTGTAATATTCAAACCAATTCCCTCCATAAGTAATTTTATGTCTATACTTATAGAGTATACATGCTTGCCTGCTGATTGTCTATACCTTTAGAATTGTCAGGGGTCGCTCTTGTGTCGCCACAGAGTATCCTATCTAAAGTATAACTAGAGTTCCCAGCAATTAAAGGAGTTTTAAATGACCTTCAAGTTATTGATTATTAAGCCATTTGTTCCATCGCACGAATAGTGCCAGTGATCTCTTGTTGGGTTAGGCCGAACACGAGCGAAGCCTCTGCTATACCAAGAAATTGCTCACGCAACTGTTCATTGGTAAAACCCATTCTCTTACCGGCCAATGAATATCTGGCGAAGCCTTTAGAAACTTCCACAGCCCCCACGCCGAGTCTTTGAGATTGCTCAATCAGAAATCCCATAATCTCTTGAGCTTCCGAAGAACTACCAAAGGCTGTCTCAAGCATAATTGCAGCATCTTCGAACTGACCACCAATCTGCTTAATACCAGCACCAGCAGCAAATCCACTGTATGCCCCGGTTGCCCCTGCGATTGCCGAACGCATCTGGTTAAAGCTCATGCTAGTACGCTGTGCAGCCTGAGTCTGCCTCTGAAGAATCCCTGTCAATCTCTGAGACTGAGTATTGAATTGACTCACAGAAATACTACCGTCACGATAAGCCCTGTTGAGCCTCTCCTGAGCGTTTCTGATGCGTCCTAGAGATGCTGGCGTAATCTTCCCTCGCTGCATCCCCATGCCACCCATACGAGCCATCTTAGCCCTCTGAGCAGCAATCTTAGATTCCATCGCAAGTTGTTTCTTTTGAGAATTCTCAGCAATCTGTGAAGACCTCTTTTGCAACCTTGCTTCCCTTGCTTGGTTCTTGAGAATCTTCTCTTTCATTCGCCAGACTTTTGCTGACCTTTCAACTTCATCTGAGGATGCTTTAGCGGTCTTCTCAGTAGCCCTTTGTACCTGTTGAGATACTTTGGCTTGCTTTGCACTAAAGCCTAATTTAACATTACCTTTTGAAAGTCTTTTGATAGCACGTATGTTATCCTTGACTTCCATTAAATCCCTTTTGAACTTCCGTAGCGTCTTTATACTCTTTGGGTCAAACCTATATTGAACCTCTGAGTATATACCCGCCACTCTATCCGATTCAGCCATTAGCGACCTCCTCTCGGCATATTTTTCTTCTGAGCAGCTTCCATTTCTTTCGAATGCTCCTCTTCAATCGACTCTTTAATATCAAGAAACTCATTCACTTTTAAAGTGAACTCTAATGTACTATTAAGCAAATCTGTCAATGTCACAGAACTATGTTCAGCAAAGACGGGTCTGAACACAAGAAGTTCCATCTGCTCTAATGAAGTGTCTCTGTCGATTGCTTCATAGAGTTTCTTCATGCGTCTTGTTTGACGATCTACATTCCCGTCAGAAACCCTTGTAAACCGTCTTCGAATAAAGGGCCAACATTAACCTTAATCACCTCTGCACAAATCTTAAGAACGTGTGCAAAGTTCATCCCATAGACTTCCTCAAGACTTTTCAGTGTACACATCTGAGGAACACCGTTGTCATTCTCGACAACAACACCTTCGAGAAGCAATGGGATAGTTGTCTTTAGATCTGCTGCACCAAGACTTTTGACAACACCGTGGATAACAGCAGCAGCGTATTCACCTTCTGTAGCATCTTCGTCACCACTCATAGCAGCAGCATTAGCCAAAGGTTCTGCTACAAGAGGCATTACATATTTAGCATTGTTGATCTGCTTTTGCATATTCCACTCGGGGATATACACATTGCGACCTTTGACCTCAACCTTAGTGCCATTAGGAAGGGGGTTGTTGTTTTGTTCTGTCATTTAAGACTCCTTGTGAGGATTACACCTTAGGACATACAATAACTTTCTTTAGAGATAAAAAAGGAGAGCCGAAGCTCCCCTTAGTTATTCTTAGAGAGCGTTATTAGCCAGAGAGAACGCAAGGTTCTCTGCAAAGTTCTCAATGTATTGACCAGCGCGAACACTGTACAAGAAGAACGTATACTCACGAGTGCCAACTTCATCACCAAAAGAATGTGATGCGTCAGTCTTGAGCCAAGCATAACTTGAGCTAAACGCTTCAGCAGAAGAAGGATCACGTACTGCCACCCGAACAACCGGAGGATAGTCTTGGTGAGCCATTGCTTCAATCTGAGCAACGCTTGGGCTGTTATGCTGTAGAGAAATCGTTAGTGTACCTGTTGCATTTCGATTGATTGCACGAGATACGTCACCTTTGATGCCAATGGTTTCATTAGTGAAGTCTTCATTACGTTCTACAGTAATGGCATCACCGTCTTGGTAGCCCAGAATTGGTAGATCATCAATTGTGACGATTACCTGCTGAGGATCATATGTTCCAAGGAACAAGCCGCCTGTGGCCATCTAAATACTCCTTAATTAACTGAGGGTCAAATATCCGCGAACAGGTTGCATATAGTGCACAGCACCTGCCAACACCGCTTGGAATTCAACCTGATTGAGTTCACGATTAGCCTTGTCATTATCTGGAATATTCGCCAGACTAGGCATGATTACTGTTGGTGCTGGGTTAGCCGCCAAGAAACCTTCTGCAACCCTCAAGTTAAGTTGTTCGTAGATTACAGCCTCAATTACTGTAAGGCCAACAGCATCGTATGAAATTTTACTTCCGAGGTCTGAGCGGCGCTTAAGCAACCCAAACAGTGCTTCTTCCATCGTTCGTGTTCAAGGCGGGTCGTTACTCCGCCTCCGCAACATTACTTGCAGCTACACATCTCTATGCAGACCAGATCATATCACACTCGTCAGCATTACCTGTTACGAGTCCTCCCATTTCGGTTCACTTGAACCTACGCCACAAGGGCTGATCGTTGAAGATTATTGTATATATTGTCTTGAAATTTCTTTGCAATGCGTCTTGTTGGCTATTTCTCTGATATAGCGAACAGGATAGCCATCAAAACGCTGCGATATTTCTTTGTAAGGAACACCAGTGTTTATGAGTTCACAAATCTGAATAATAGACTCTCTGCTTAGTGCCGGTCGATTTTTACGCTTTATTTTATAATCCGATGATATGTGCAACCACGCACGTCCGTTCCGTATTTTAGAGACTAGGGCCGCAGAAACGCCAGTTTGGCCTTCCACAGCTTTGTTGTTCAGATCGGGATTTTCTAGCAACTGGCAAACTTTCACAATTGTAGATTCAGAATGCTTACTTGCTCCGTTATTCTCTCCTGTAGGTGTGAAATTACCACTCGCCAAAGCGTGATGGATATTTTCTTTCTGAGTACACCATTCAAGATTCTCAACCCGATTGTCGTCTCTAACAGAGTTGATATGATTAACGTATGGTTTGTTTTCTGGATTATCAATAAAGTTTTCTGCTACAAGTCTGTGACAAGATTTCCTAAACTCAACACCACCTTCGGCACATAGGGTTACAAACAAGTAACCGTATTTACTATACCAAGGATTAAGTTTTCTACGTTCTGTACCACAGTCGCTATAAACATCACCAGCACTAGACACGTAGTATCTAGGCGCGTATTCAATTTGCTTAAGTTCCAAGACAATTCCTCCATAAGTAATTTGTGTCTATACTTATAGAGTATACAATCTTTCCTGCTGATTGTCTATATTCTTGAGATTTTTAGGGGTCGCTGCTATGTCACCATGCAGTAGCCTACTCAAGACCTAACTAGAGTTCCCAGCAATTAGAGAGGTTTTCATAAACTCTTTCGAGATTATGCCGCTAGAGGAATATAACGGGCTTCGGTGAACAGAGCGCCACGAGTAACGTCAAAGAATCGACCAGAGACAACCTTGCCATCCAGACCAAAGCCAACGCCAGCGATCATAACGTACTGGAAACCGTTGTTGTCTTGAATGTAGTTTGCCTGAGTACGTGTCCATTTGTTTGTTGGGACACCCGGAAGAGTCTTACCGTGCAAAGTAGAGCTGCCCGGAACAAGACCAGCCATAGCGCCTACAATAGCACCTTCAGGATAAACAGTATCAGCATCAGCGTGAGGCCAAAGCAGAGTATTGTCATACTGAAGATCCTGAAACGTCTCCAGAAGATTTCCAGCAGTGCCATCAGGAATATCAGCAGAGGAAGAAGACGTAATATACATCTTGCGTTCTGCTTCGGCGTATTGCGCCAGAGCTTCCTGCTCAGCTTCTGTATGAGTATCTGCAAGAATGAAGAACCAATCTGTAGTTTCAGCTTCAATAGCTGCAAGAGCTTCAATGTAAGTCTCTGTACCAGTTACGTCCACGTTACCAATGATTGCTTCACGAGGCGGATTATCACCTCCGAAAATTAGAGCAACCATTTCATAAGCAGCATCACCATCTGTAAAACCAGCAGATGTCATATCGTCTACACCAGTAACCGTAAGAATACGATCAGGTGCAAATGGAGCATCTGCGGTTAGAATCAGTGGAGTGCTGAAGTTGCTTTGGGCAATGGGACGATCACCGAGCGTAATATTTACGTCAACAATGTCCTCAATAGTGAAAACACTAGCCATTAAGTTTCTCCTAAATTTGTGTTAGCTAACTTTAATATCTTAGGGGAGAGGATTCGGGTCAGATGCAGAAGGGAAGATCTCTTCAATGATATTTCCCTCGTGATCCGTAAGATCACCCTCAGTATTGATATGCTCAATAATACCATCTGAGTTAACCCCAGAGAGCGATTGAACAAAGTTGAATGCAATGGAGAACTGCGCCCGTTCTTCCATCTCTGTTCCGCTGATTGCTCTAGAAGCATTGCGGACTCCACTGGTGTTACTTACACCAATTCCATTGTCAACAAGAAGTTTCCTTAGATTGTTATCCTTGGTTGCAAAGGCAATCTTTTGTGCTTTGCTGAGTGCTCGTGAACCGTATGTGTATACGTTTGCAATTCCAACAAAGTTATTGTAAGTTACTTGCTCAAGTGTTTCGTCAACGATAGATGTCTGCCAACCAGTCTTAGTTGATACCGGAGTTATCTCATTCAACTTGAGAACAACATAAGGACCAGCAGGAGGGACAAAGTTGCTATCCATGAGATACACAGGATCTTCTAGAATCTGACCTGAGAACTTATTGAAGATTTTATAAACAGCAATCTCAAGATCATCTGTAGGATCATACACAATTGTCATCGCTCATTAACCTCCGCTGTATATGCTAGGTAATGAGATTGCAAAGAATATCCTTGCCACGCTTCAACTTTAATAACCTTGAACCATTCCCCCGGTAACACTTCAATCTCATCAGAGAATTGATCTGTACCCTCCTCAGCAGAATACACAGGAGTAGTTGTATACACCTTATAAACCTTACGATCTCTGTAGCCTTCTGGAAGAACTTCTAAGTGATGGCCTGTGACCGGCTGAGCGTTTGCTTGTTCGACTGTAAATTCAACGGTAGTCTCGGAGGGAAGATTAAATTCATCTAGCGTCTGACTTACTCTACGACCATTAAAGGTTCGCCTTGGTAGCAACTTGGGATTCCAAGAACCCATCTAAACCTCCTTAGTCGTATTTGATGTCAATTTGTTTCTGAAGCCAACCTGTCTCAAACATTGGTGAGTTAAATCCTTTGCTTGCTACAGTTGCCTCAGCATTTCGTGCGTATTGGAATTGAGCAAGAACCAATTGAGCACTTATGTAATTCTTCTGAATCTTTGCTGCTTCTCTGATCTCTTTGTGATACGTACTAGCACCCTTATGAATCTTTCGAACACCACGTTTCATACTTGCAGATGTCGGAAGCTCACCCTCGAAAGCACCATCAGTTACGAAGGGACGTTCGGGGATATTACTCTCAGGAGCACCAAAGTTGTTTATAGCAGCAATCTCGTAAGCCGTAGCACCACTTCTGGGGTGTTTACCGGAGTCATCGAAGTACCCTATAGCAGCCCCCTTGTCACCTTTAGAAATTTGTCTAATGAGGCTGTCAAGGATTCTGGTGTCACACTTAAGAGTCATCAGTAGAGTCCTTCAAATTCCTCAGGGATATACCGAGGCTCTTGCTCGTAAGTTCCATCAACCTCGGGATAAGGTCTTGCAGAATCAGGATCATTCTTAACACGACTCTTCTCATCCTTAGACACACCACCGAAGATATGAAGATCATACCCATAGGCAGCAGGCATCGGGGGATTGCTTTTGTAATAGTCGAGAAGATCGCTGATAGAATCGTAGGTGAGGTTGCTGTATACTTCTACTTCTACAGAACCTTCACGTTCCCTACGTCTTTCTGAGTTCTTAGCAGCAATACCCTTGAGAATATAGAGAGCATCAATTGTTGCTTTCCAGATTCGGTATTCTTCTGATTCTTCTGTATATTTGGCAAGAAGACCATCAATGACAACATCGGAAAGAATATAGGGTTCTTCGATGTCGCCAATGTTGAATCTCACCTTACCATTTTCTGTTGTAAAATCTGCTGGCATTATTTATTCTCCTAATTGCTTTCCAAAGAATACTCACCAGAATACTCTCAAGAAAGCTAGGGGAGCCGAAGCTCCCCCATTGGCCAATTCTTAGGTAGAAGTGGTCAGCTTGTAAAGTACACCGGGCTTGGTTGCGAAGAACAGCGGGGCTGTTTCCACTTGAAGCTCGTGATACTCATCTTTTGGATCGGTGTACTCAAATGCGAACATCTCAGCACCGAAGTTGTTAGCACCGCCCAATTTGTTGTTCGGGCCAACATAGCCACGGAACAGATCACGTACACGCGGGATAACGTGTGCTTCGTCATCAGCTACAGACTGCTCAGAAGTACCGTCAGGCAGCAAGAACACAGCCGGATAGGTAAAGAAGCGAACACCACGATAAACGAACACATCAGATACGCCCCAAGGCATATACTGAGAAATGTCACGCTGATACTGTGCGTTAGAAGCAGCGTTGAGGTATGCTTCACGAACCTTCGGATGGTCGATAAGTTTATCGAAGAAGGTTTCGCCACACATGATGTCGATGCCCTGAATAGTACCACCAGACTTCAGGTTAGCAGTAACACCACGCTTAACTTCAGCAATCTTGCTGTCGATGTTGGTAGCAGCAGTACCCAGATCAAAGTCTACGGTAGGCTGTGCTACACCAAACTCGGTAAACATATTGGCCAGAACAGTACCGTCAGGGGTAGAGGAAATACCCTTCAGTGCTTGAATCTGCATATACTCGTGAGTTTGGTCAACAGCACGACGCATATCTTCCAGCTTCTCCATACGAACATTCGCAAGAGTTTCAGGCTGGTCGGGAGTACCCGGCATACGCTGACCCTGAATGTCCTCAGGAGTGATGTAGTCGGTATGCTTGAAATATGCCAGCGGCAGACTGAAGGTTTCAACCTTACGATCTTTACCTACAGTAGTCTCACGGCTACCACGGGGAACCTGAGGCAGCAGAGTAGTTTCAGCTTCGTTCTTGTCGAAGATGATCGCAGTCTGAGTAGTCGGGCGAACGTTGAAGATGCCCTGATTCTTTACCCAACCGTACTGGTTCGGGATTTCATTGATTTCTTGAGTCCAATCAATAATGCGATTAAGATTGGATACATCGCGGGTAATAGCCATTGTAATCTATAACTCCTATTTGTTAGTTCAGCAGAAGCAGGATTAAACCTGCTCCATTACCTTGATACCGAGTGCTTCAACTGCTGCGTTAGCATCTGCTTGGGTATGATCACCAAGTACCAGAGCTTCATCAGCAACGCCAGCAGGACCACGATACAGAACAACTACGTCAGTATTAGTCGTAGCAGGAACAGAAACATCTTCAATAACGATTGCAGCCGGAGTCTCAGAACCGTCTACAGCAGCAGGATCAGAAATCTTCCAATCAGTACCATCGAAACCCAACAGAGTACCGATAGTGTATTCTTCAGCAGCCGCTTCATTAGCAACTACAACCTTGCGGCAGTAACCGATGTGAGTACCTTCTTCGTACTTCACCAGATTACCGAGCTTATTACCGCGCTCACCAAGTTTAGCCATTTGTAAAAACCTCCAGAGGATTAATTATTTTGCGTAACGCTTTTTAATTTGTTCACGAACAAGTGATTGATCACGAGCCTGTTCGTCTACTTCAAGCTGCTCACCACTGTCGCCAATTTCTTCATCAACAACAGCTTCAACAGCATTACGGGCAGACTCAAGAGCTTCCATTACTTCTTCAACGCCTTCCATCTTCTCGGCATTAGCGTTGTACAGGAAGGTAGCTACTTTCTCTTGTGCATCTGCACCCACAAAGGAATAGCCAGCGACCAATTCCTTGTATTCAGCTTTGGCAGCTTCAACACGCTCACTCTCAAGTTTCTCAAGTTGCTTCTTGAGTTCACCAGAAAGTTCTTCAGCTTTAGCAGAAGTCAGTGTATCAAACTGCTCTTTCGCTTCCGGGTTGGAAGCCAGCAATTCTTCAAGGGTCATATTAACCTCTTCGTTAGTTTCTTCTTTGGATTGCATAGAGGGAGATTCTGGGTTATCCTGAACACCCTCCTGATTGTTACCCTCCAGCAATTCACTAGAAGGGGATGGTTCCTCAAGGGAAACCTCGGGTTCTTCTTGGGACATATTCGGCTGCTTCTTCTTGCCGAAACCAAAGATAGGCATTGATTCTTTCTCCTGTTGTTTCTCTGATAGTTGGGCAAGGTATTCGATGAATTCAGCAGAAGTCATTACTCGATCAGCAAGACCTTTTACGGTTGCGTCTTCAGCCCTAAACATTTTTGCTTGGGTGTCTCTAATCTCACCTTCGGACATTGGCCTAAACTGTGCTACGTGTCGGATGAACTGTGTATAGAGAGCGTCAGTGTCTTTTTGAATCTCATCAATGAAATCCTGTCGAATCTTACCTTCAGCATCATAGGGGACTTTGGAATCACCAGAGTAAACAAAGATTGCTTCAGCACCCTCTTTGATCTTCATCGGAAGTTCGTTGTATAGACTTACGACAACACCAATCGACCCTATTTTTGAAAGGGGGTTCATAATAATTTCGTCCGAGACACTTGCCAATGCTAGTGCGGCTGAGGCGCAAATGCCGTCCACGTAGGTAACAATTCTGACACCGTTTGCATCAGCCATATCCCGCATAGCCATTGCGGCTTCGAAATTTCCATGTGCCATCCCGCCTGGGGAATCAATGTCAAGCACCACGGTATGAGCACCTTGCTCAATCATGTTCTCGAAATCAGCAGTGATCTGTTGGTAGCTGGCCAATCCACACATTGCGGACAACCAATTCCATTTGTATGTCAGACTACCTTCAATGGTCAGAAGGCCAATGCCGTTCTCAACAGTCGGCGGGGATTCTTTAGAGAACGCTCTAGCCTCTGCCTGAGATACGATTGCAAAATCTTCTTGAGCATTCCTAGAATTAATATACTCAAGAACACTCAGTAAGTTCTCTTGAGTAGTAAGCATAGGCGTTTGAGTGATAGACCCAAGGAGCCTATTTAGTGAATGTGCCATTTAACCTCCTTAGGCGTTTTCAGCATTATCAATTGAATCGTCTCCTGAGTCTCCATCGCTATCTCCAGTGCCGTTGGGCATTCCTTCGGATAACCCCGATCCAGACCTTGAGTCACCTGAGTCTTGCTCAGGCATTGGATCATCGTAATCAGCTTCTGGAAGATTTGCAGCTTTACGGATAGCAGCATCTAGCTTCTTATCTTTGAAAATCAAGCCCGTGGCGGCAACCCTTTGTAGATACTTAGAAAGAACATCCAAGTCACGATCTTCAATATCACCAAAGGTAATCTTGGGCATTTCCTCAGCAGAAAACTTCCAACCATTCATGGCTAGAGTCTGGGGAACAAGATCGCGGTTGATTACATCGGAGATTGTCTTTAGATAACCCTCTAGGGCAAGGGCAAGGATGTTGTTCTTGGAATCGCTGAGAGCGTAGGAGCCTGCTGAGTCCTGACCTATTTTTAGGACATCTGCCAGAAATACGGTCAACATCTCGTTCTGCTTTCTTCGAATAACAGTGTCAGTCGAAAATTGTTTTCCTGAACCTTGGACCCCAGTTAATTCAAAGTTGAACAGGTCTTTACCTGACTCAGAATAAGCAATGGGCGTTATTACGAAAGATTGAGATCCTGCGGAAAGATTAGCAGCATCTTTTTTCATCTGCTCAATATTACGTGCTTCAGGACCAGCCGGATTCAAAGCAGCTTTTGCAAGATACTCTGCGTCTACGCCTATATTAACAATCCCAGCCAAGTCTTTTGTAAGACCTACAAGCTCAAGTTCGTTTGCGAGAGTCTTTTCCTTCCATGGCAAATAACATCCACGAAGACCAGCAGTACCCTCGGGGTTACTACTCCTTGGATGATGCTTGAAATGAAGGAACTTCTTGCGGGGGATCTTGACTTCGCCTTCTGGAGCCGAAACACCAAGGCGGGAGGGGTTTTGCTTGACATATTGCACAAGACCGTCTTTGGAAATACCCCAGCCTGTCAGAGTATCTTGAGGTCTGCTTGGAAGATGCTTCCACTTAATCTTTCCAGCCCATTCACCTGATGTCACTCGGGTGTAGACTTTCTCGTTAATCTGAAAACCGTAGAAGATGTAATCAACAACTTGACTTATGAACTCTCGCCAAGTCTGATCCACCATATTGCTCATGCAGTACCCGAGGAATTCTGCTGCTTCCTTAACTTCTTCAGAAGCGTCCTCTGGATATGATGCAGCCCATTCTGCTTTGGTAATCATCAGTTTGATGAAGTTTGTCACAGAAGCAATGGTAGGATCGAGCATCATCTTGCGGTAGGTTTCACCAGCGTAAGGATATCTAAGCTCCACCTTTGCATCTTCAAAGATGTAGCCTGAGACTTCCTTCAGACCAGTGTAACCTACTTGGGATAGGTTCATGCGACTGGTTGCGGATTCTTCGCTGGCGACACCTGTTGGCTTTACAACGATGTCGTCATCACTCATATAATTTTAATATCCTCTTGGTGTATTTGGTGAAAATACAAAAAGACAACCAGAGGCTATCCTTTGGAATTCTGCTAAGGGGGCTAAAGAACGCTATGTTATAATGTTCTATTTCCTCTCCCCTTACACTTACATTATGGGGGATAACCTCTTGGTTGTCAATACTTATTAGTAGCAAACTACACATTTGTTTGAGATTCTGGTATAATTGTTGTTATTCGTAGTAATCTACGGAATCCTTGTGTGTTTTGAAAGCTGTGGGACTGTTACTGGAAAATTCGCCTAAGGAGAATTGGGGGATTACTTTTTCTCGGCTTAGGCTGTTGAATGCTGATGCTGTTGCATCTACCCACATTGATGTTCAGGAGAGTTCGCTACGCTCTCCCCGCACTCTAAGTGCTGCTGCATATCTCTATGCAGATCAGACCATATCTTAGGAGTCTTTCAAGACTCCTCTCCTAGTTTCGGCTTGCTTAAGCCTACTCTACTAACTACACTTTCGTGTGCTTTCGATGGTCGTTGAAACTTAGTGTAAATATATTTTGGAAATATGTTTATAACGTCTACCGATTTTTATAGACGTAACAAAACCTGCATTAACTTGCAGCTTCTTGCAAATGTCTTTATTACGAACACCTTGATTGAGAAGTTTACAGACTTCTATTGCAACATCGTCAGAAGTTTTCTTAGCAATCTTACGCGGCTTTGGGATGTCGTAGTCCTGACTTATGTGTGCCCAATCCCTACGTTCCACAATAGAGCTGACTATGTTGTATTTGACACCAACACAATCGGCAATCTCTTGTCTACTCTGCTTACCTTCTTGCAAAAGCTCACAAATAGTTCGAACATCACCCTCTGATATTTTAGAGAAATGGTTGTTGACACCCCGGCGACCATCGCACAAGCCAATATCCCATGCGTGGCGGTTGTTTTCTTTATATGTCATCCACTCAAGGTTCTCAACACGGTTGTCAGTTTTAATACCATTTTTGTGGTTTACGGTAGGTAAATCTTCCGGGTTTTCGATAAAGGCTTCTGCTACAAGCCTGTGCACCATAAAACCTTGGTAATCCCGCAACCCTCTAGACAGTCGAATGCTGTAGTAACCGCTCTTATGAAGTTGTAAGGTCATTTTCTTCATGGTCCCGTGCCATGTAGAAAACACATCGCCGTTTTTACTCACATAATAGTTTTCAAAACCTCTTACTTTTTTAATTTCCAAAATAATTCCTCCGTAAATAAATTTATATCTCTACTTACAGAGTCTACACTATTGTCTGCTGATTGTCCATACCTTTGAGGTTTTCAGGGTTCGTTGCTACGTTACCGTGCAATATCCTACTCAAAGTCTGACTGGAGTTTCCAGCAATTAAAGGAGTTTATAGACGACTGGGTTTGCTGTGGTAACAAAGTTGTTAATCGTCTTTTCTTGAAGCATTCGAACGTTCCCCTGTAAATGACTCAAGCTCATCCAAATAAGCCTTGAGATTATCAGAATCCCATTCCTTCTCAACCAAATATACTTGACCGTTCTGAGCCGCTGTTGCAAATGGCTCAAACTTCAGTACCTTCGGTTTTGTCGGGGCCATAGGGTCACGCTTTACTACAAAGCCTTCTTCCAGAAATGTTTTAGTTGAGTGTCGGAACTCAGATTTTCCAGAAGATCCCGGATCTATCGGAAACACAATGTAGCAATCCCTACCATCATGCTCTGCTTGATTCAGAATCATCATATCCCGTTCACCAGACTGCTTGCGGAACCTTGTGCCCTCACACAAATAGTAATTCCCGTGCTTATCCTTGTACATCTTAACAGATGCAGTGTAGTCAGGATGTCGGAGGGAAGGGTTCGGTTCCTCAGATGCTTTATCCCATGCGCGGACTGCTTTACAATTTGGAGGGACAGAGTTTATCCTGTGTAACCAAGTGCGATCAAAGTACATCGCATTGTTGTCGCTCACGAACCAACAACCTTCCAGAAGCTGCCTGCGTTTTACATCAGGCAAAGACTTAAGGATATCTGCATATCCCGGCTCAAGTTTTAACAACTCTTGGTTATCAGAGAGCACCGACGGGACATACGTATAGCTCTGTGGTGTCTGATCTGGGAACTTTTCTTGCAGAGCATCAAAATCCCAATCCGTATAGATATCCCCGCCTTGCATAATGAACCATGCGCGTTTACCTGAGTAATCCCTGATAGGATAACCATCTTCGTCAAGATATCTTCGGATAAACTCAAGAACAAAGTGTCCGCTGTCTGGGTTCATTGTACAGCGCATTGCAGATGGGAACTTAGCTTTAGAACGCAGACGCGAACGAAGTACGGTAAACTGCACTTCGGAGAAATGCTGGAACTCGTCCATATACACCCGAGAAAGCTCCGTACCGTACCACTGGTTAGCATCACGGTCATTCTGAAGGTAACTGAAACGTGTCTTGGCACCCGAGGGCCAGATTATTGTTTTGTCTTTATCTCGGATTTTGACACCGGGAAGAAGTTTACCTTTCTTTGGGCCGCTCTGATATTTCAAGAACGGTTCATACATCTTCAGGGCCTCGGGCCAGAGTCCAGATTCTATCTGGGTCGTGGTTTCCCTGAAGAACACTGAGAAATAATTTGGGTCATGTATGTACTTGAGATTATCTGCAAGTATGGCCCAACTCTTGCCACCACCCGTGGCTGTTATGTGACTCGTGAGGTCACTCTCGGGTTTCCCCGAGTATCGGACTATATCTTAACGTGTAAACACGTTCCTGCCGTTTCGGCTGCACTTGCAGCCTACCCTACTATCTTACGCAGTTCTGCGCGACCTCGGTAGTCTCTTGGCCTTATCGTAATCATATTGTTCGGTGATATGGTTCCATGAGCGCCGATTCTTCAGATCAGACACTGTGTGGTAACCAAGTCCCGTCTCATCAGAGATGTCTTGAAGTGATAAATCACCCCGAGCAATCATCTGACAAGCCTTGTGAACCATTTGTTCCTCGTAGATGGAAGTGCCTACTGCCTCGCCTTTGAGTTGCAGACCTGTTTCAACTGCGTGATCTACATTCTGGCGGTGTGTAACCCACTCAAGATTTTCCACAGAATTATCTGCTTTATTACCGTTTTTGTGGTTAACGCAGTTGGCCTCTGGGTCATCGTTTGATATAAAGGCTAACGCTACAAGACGATGAACAAAGAACTTTTTACCTTTACCGTTCTTGTAAAGCTGTACCCTATGGTAACCGGAACCCCTTTTGACAGTGGGGCTAGATTCGGTAATATACTCAGTTACAGGCTTCCCCGTAATGTTGCTCCAAACAACACCATCCGAAGATACTGAATAGTTTGGGTAACCGTATATCGGCTTAATGTCTGGCATTTCTGTTTCTCCTTAGATAAATCTTAGAGTTTATATTGATTACGATATTCGCTCAGGATTGCCCTAGTTGATAAATCAACCGTAGGTTTCCCCGATTAGACAGGTGTTTTTAAGGTGGAACCAGTGTTACTTAGCACCACCGCCGTAGAAAACATAAGTTTCATCGGCTTTAAGGAAATCTGTTTGTGGTCCCGGTTGCGGCTTCAGTACGTGTCTCTCGTTACTCAAACAACACCTCCCGTATTACTATCATTCACTCCATTTAAACAAAGGCTGTACATTAGAACCATCTTCAGAATCCCCCCCGTCATTCTCAAAACTCCCTTCAAAATCCTCAACAGTCTTCTCAGACTTCTGTTGCAATTCTTTGAAGAACGCGATGATATCATTAGCAGCAGCCCGACGAGATGCAGGAGGAGCAGAAGAATCCTTCATAACGCTTCGGACAACATTATATGCTTCCAAGACATCCTCAGAAACCTCATGCTCAAGTTCTGCCCATGTTCTCAGGTGTTTTCTCGCTGAGACGATCTCTTTAGTCATCCCCGGCTTTCTTCCGCCGACACCTTTAGTTTTCTTAGTAGCCATAAATTTCTCCAGCTATAGTTGTGTTAAATTAGTGTTTCAAAAGAAATTCATAGAATCTCCTGTACGTACTTAAGTATGAACATAAAATTATCTCTTGTCAAGCAAATGATATTCTGGTACAATTCACAGATTTCAATATGTACGGAAGTCTTCTTTGAATTCACCATTGATTTTACTATTGGAGATAAAGTTCTGACCACCTAAGCCGTGTATTGATCCTGCCTCAGTTTTTATTTCACAATTCTCAAAGTAACATCTTTGAAACGGGACTGAGTTCATTCTGATAAAAACTGTAGTGTTCACGATAGCACAATCGGAATACAATACACCCTCCGATTCAAACGTATCTATGAAACCGTAGGTGTCTCCACCATCTATCCTTATATCTTTAATGATCGCCTTATTCATAATACCCCTTTAGCTAGTAGTTCGAACAGTCATGCGGATAACTAACATCGCCATCTTCAGCTTCCTGATGGACATACCGATGATCATTCAAGTAATTGTATTGATACCATGCTGCTGATCGACAGGTTGAGCAGAGATCCTCAAGTTCGCTTGAGTTTTTCTTGCGATGAATGGTGAGTAGCTGCACATCGCAACACTTACAACGGACGCTCATGTACTCTCCTGTTTCTGCCGAAGATAATCATACATCCCAGAGCGCACATAGGTTTGCACAAGGGCTGCATCAAATGTTTCTTGATCGTACATTTGGTAAAAATCTTGAGAAGGATCTGTTGGCTTCCTAAAAGCAATTTCTTCCTTGTCTAGATCTACCCGAATAATTCCAAAGTCGTTCTTAAAAAACCATCTGTGGTTTAGGTGTTTTTCAAAGCCATTAATCTGTAGAATTTCTTCTGGTGTTTTTCTGTTACTCATATACCCTCCATTGTTTACTTACGTCTGTTCAAAAACAATCTCTTTGAGCTTGCTCTGAAGCCCTAGAGCTTCTATTGAATTTAACCCATGCAACCCCTCGGACAATACCACAGATCCGTCTCCAACGATCACACACAAGCTCTTAGGGACAAACTCAAGTGTACTGTCACCAACTGTGACATCCAAATGTTCTACACCAGAATCTTTCATCTGCCTAAGCATACTGTGGTATTTCTCAAGCAACATCAGCATTGTGTCGATTGATGTGTTCTGTGGGGATTGTTGGGATTGCTTTCGTTTAGAATTGAGATCTATGATTTCAGTCATACGTTTCTCCTGTATATACTCAAGAATCTCTTTAGAATACTCTAGTAAGTAATAGTATTGAATAGTAAAGAATATAATAAAGAGAATCTTAAGATAGTTCTTTAGAATACTTAAGTAATTCATTATAACTCCATAGTTACTATCTTTGACGATTTTCAGCTTATTGTCAATAGCAAACTAAAGAAATTCTCAGAAAACCTTAGGTGTTGACGGTTATCAGAAATTCCGTTAGACTCAAACAATAGAAAACAAAGGAACGCAGGGATACACACAGATCACACAAGAATGATCTAAAGAATTCCCTAGAACATTCTTAGAAAGAACTTAGGTAAGGAAGGAATGGTAATCACATTACCTTCCCTCTTAAGGATAATCTAAGGATACCTTAAGAACACCTCAGTAACCTCTTGACAAGGGAAGGTGGAAATGAGAACCTTCCAAACTCAAGAATCATCTGAGGATACTCTTAAGAGTAACTATAGATACGTTAAAGTATTCATAAGCGAAAGCATAGTTTCGTGTGCCAGAGCGAAGCAGCCTAAAGAATTCTGTTGACAAGATGTGTTGTGTGCTGATATGCTACGCATCAGATTGAACACAAGAACGAACTAAGGAGATATTCTATGCAAGACGTAGAAAACACCGGAGAATTACTTGATAGATCAAAAGAAGGTGTGATTAAAGCATTTTTTGACTATGATGCTGATACAGGAGCAATCTGCTGGAAATCTTGGATTGACCCGAGGTGGAACAAGTATAAAGGCAGATATCGAAATTTTCTTCGGGAGCGTGCAGGGAAAATTGTGAAATTCGGCAGACAAGGGCATGGGTACTTGGTAGTAGGTGCTGGTGGAATAAAGGGAATAACTGCACATCAAATTGTTTGGGTGTTGACTTATGGTAATATGCCAGAACATCATATTGACCACATTGACGGAAACCCTGAAAATAACAAAATTGAGAATCTAAGGGATGTACCTCAAAAAATCAATGTCAGGAACCAAAGAATTAGAAAGGACAACACATCCGGTGTTACGGGCGTATGTTGGTGCAAAAAACTGGAAAAGTGGAAGGCTCAGATTAGTGTTGATGGTAGTCGCAAAGGTCTTGGTTATTACAACACTATAGAGGAGGCCGCTAAAGCCCGTGAAGAGTTTTTCGCCAAAAATCCACAACTAGGTTACACAAAACGCCATGGAAAACCAAGCATAAGCACCAAAGACAAACAAAAGGAGAACACATGAAACAACCAACAGTCCCAAGTTTTTACATTGAAACAGAATTTGATCTCTGGAGAGCAGGTGCCAGCAACAACATCTCAGGAGCCTTCAGTGAACACGCAAAGAAACACGGAAGGTGTGAACTGAAGCATTTTGAGAATGTTCATGAGTATTCTATGTATCGCTACTTCAATGATCTTGATAATATTGGTGGTGATGTGGTGGAGATGCTTGGGATAGATTTACAATAGCAACACAAGCGCACACAGAAGCCTACAAGAGCGTTTCGTGAGCTACCCTAAGCAACCCCAGCGGGGTATGTTGGAATAGCCTTAGAGACGCCTGTGCGAGACGAGAGAGTATAGGAGGAATTGTTATGTGGCAGTTTTGGAAAAGTAAGCACGAAAAACAGATTGAGGAGGACATTGAAGAATGCGGGAAGGCTATTGATGCTGCAACAGAGCAAGCAGAAGAAAAAGCCAAAGATATTTCAGAGCCTGTTCTGATGATTGTAAAGGCATTACAGGAACGTCCCAAGAGCTTTTACATTAGATCTAAAGAGTTTGGTTTGGGGTTTTACAGTTATGAGGCTGTGGACAGGAAAACAAAAGCTGTATTCAGGCTTACAAGAGATACATTTGGTGAATTCGTCGATGCACCCTTTGCACTATCAGAAGCCGAGAACAAACTTTTGATTTTTGAAGGAAGAAAATGGCTGTACATGAAGAAGGCTCGTGTGCAAGAACGCAAGAGGAAGCGTTGGTCTAAAATCTATAGCGAACTGGAGAACACAAATGGACAAACAGAATAACTTAGACACAGACTTTGGAAGCACTCTGGACTTCTTTGGTGCTATCAATTGCGTGTATGTCGTTTACGCTGATAACGTAGAGATGTATCGCTCAAGAGTCTTCTCAGAAGCTCTCAGAGAGTTTCGCAAGTGGACCTTGCAACTTAACGCAGCTTTGCCTAGTATGGGCACTGTTGTGGAAATCAAAGTTTTACTTTAGGGGGACTTAGATATGAACTTACTAAACACAGAAATCATGTGCCTTCTGGCGATTATCTTCGTAGTGCTTGCGATTCCTTTGACGGGAATTCTGGCAATGCTTTACGGGGCTGTTGCTATCTTGTGTATCGTTGTTGTGCTGATTAATCATATCAACGATGATATTGACGATGAATTCTAGAGAATGCTTGTGAAAGCGTTGACATCTCTGAGGATTAGACTTAGAATGTATAAGTATGGACACTAGAAGAGGTAACTTATGAAATTAAAAAGAGAAGATCACGAGTGGGAACCTTGTATTAACATGGGGCCAGAACCAACAATAGATCTTGATATAGAAGACTCTATAGGTTATATGGCGTTAGTAGAACTCACAAGAGAAGATCTTGAGAATATGTTGAGTGCTTTGGATGACTTGGAGGCAAGCTGATGTTTATGCTAAAGAAAACACACGAGAAAGAAGTCAACGAACTTATATGCATTAACCTATTCACAAGTCAATCCGCCGAACGATTACAGAAAGAACACTGGAGAACAGTTCGAGAATTAGCTAAAGCCAATGAAAAGATTGCTGAGTTCGAGAAGCAGCAGTATAGAGATGGTTTGTCACGGAAGATTCTCTATAAGGGCGAAAGAAGTAAACTAGAGTACCAACTGGAGAATCCAGAATGACCCCAGAAAGCGTAATAGTAACAACAGATTCTCAGCGATATACCCTAGATTGCATTGAGCAGCTTTGTGTTGACGATGAGCATAAGTATATTCAAAGGTTTGATTATGAGAGTCGTCAGATGGTTGCTGAGGAAGTGCAGGGGGTGATCTTGAGTGTGGTTGTGGTTTAAACTAAAGTTTAACATTGGTATTTAAAGGAGACGATGGTGTGTTTAAGAAATTCAACAGTCTTGAGAATGCTTACAGAGAGAAGTTTGTAAACGATTGCAGAGAACTTGGAGCAAGTGAGTGGGTAGCTCTTGAGAAGATCCACGGAGCGAACTTTGGTTTTATTGTAGAGGGTGGTGAGGTCACACCATTCAAACGCTCAAGCACAATCGGAGCAAACCCCGAAACAGGTTCTTACGAATTCTACGGGTGTAATCCTGTAGTGGACATTTATAAGAATCTAGTGAAGAACATCGAGCTTGTGTTTGATCAACCTGTACAAATCTATGGTGAGTTGTATGGCGAAGGTGTCCAGAAAGAAATTCAGTACGGACCAAAGGATTTTATTGCTTTCGACATTTACCTGATGGATGACGAAGTGTTTGTTGATTGGGATGTTGTTGTGAAAGTTTGTGCAGACTACAGTATTCCAACTGCACCGGAAATTGGCCGTGACACTCTTGAGCAGCTTCTTAAGGTTTCTCCTGAGTTTGATTCTATTGTATCTAAACGTAATGGGTACGACAGCAAAGCAGAAGGTTTGGTGATTAAGCAGTTGCAAGATGAAGCATTTCTTCGGACAGGCTCCCGTGCTATCATCAAGAACAAGTCCAAGAGCTTTTCTGAGAAGAAACAGAAAGCACCGAAAAAGCCGTTTAAGATGCCCGAAGAAGTCAAAGGAATCTTTGAAGACTTTCTACAGTATCTCAACAAGAATCGTTTTAATAACGTCATCAGCGAGATCGGGGAAGTTTCTCAGAAAGACTTTGGTAAACTCCAAGGGTTGCTTGTGAAAGATGCCAAAGAAGAATTTGAGCGTGATGAATATGAGATTTCTTCGGATGATTGGAAGCTGATTGCTAAGAGTGTTAATAAGGAAGCCGCTGGTGTTGTGCGTGAGGATTGGTTGAATATTCTGGATAATAATTATTGATAAGCGGAGGTGTGCTAGTGATTGATGATAGAGGTGGTAGAAAGTCTAAACCTGTTGCTTGGGTTTCTGTGGTAGATATGGAAGCTCTCGGGTTCGAATTTGTTTTCCAAGAGCTAGAAAAGACCAAAGATAGCGGGGAGGTTGTCACTGCGGTCAAAATCTTAAGTGTGAAAAAAGATGGCAAGCCTTTTCCTAAGAACTATACAGCAGAATTTCTTCACGTTCTTGGGCTTGACACACTAGGCGAAGGTAAGCGTTGGTGGGTGTGTCCGAAGAAGAGACACCGGTGTCTATCTCAAAAAGAGCCAGTGTATGATTACCGGATAATGTCATACGAAAGATCCGACAAATCTTATCTTCAAAGCGGTAGAGCCTCACTTGACATTCAACTTTGGACCTCTAACGTTTCTGATATGCAAGACCAAGCAGACAAACTTTCAAATGGTGGAGATGATTAATGACGAGGTACACCGAAGAATATAAACAAAACGCATTTGACCTTCTGGAAGAGGGACTCTCACAAAGAGCCGTTGCAGCTATTCTTGATATGCCAAGGAGCACATTGTCTGAATGGTGCCTTGATCGCAAGCGTGAGTTCATTGCTGAGCAAAACAAACTTGGTTGGAACCAAGATGAACACCGTTATACAAAAGTACACCGCAATGTGTGTAATGATCGTGTGTTAATTATTTCAGACATGCACATCCCGTACCACCACAAGGACACGTTGGCGTTTTTGCAATATCTAAAAGAGAAGTATAAACCCACTCGTGTGATTTGCATGGGGGATGAGCTTGACAAACACGCACTAAGCTATCACGATTCTGACCCAGATCTTCCTTCTGCGGGTGATGAACTTCGAAAGAGCATTCCAGTGATTCAGGAAGTCAAGAAAATGTTTCCTGTTATGGATATTCTTGAGAGCAATCACGGTAGTCTTGTGTGGCGTAAAGCAAAGACGCACGGTGTACCAAGGCATTATCTAAAAAGTTACAATGAAGTGCTTGGTGTTGATGATAACTGGCAATGGCATTTTGATTTGACTATTGAATTACCCACAGGTAATAAGTGTTACTTCCATCATGGCAAGAGTGCTGATGTTACAAAGCTCAGTCAGCAAATGGGTATGTGCGCTGTCCAAGGTCACTTCCACGAGAGGTTCAAGATTGACTATTGGGGCAATCCAAACGGGTTATTCTGGGGCTTCCAAGTTGGTTGTTTGATTGACGACTCTAGCTATGCCTTTAGCTATAACAATGTCAATATTAAACGTCCCATTATTGGAACGGGCTTGATTATTGATGGTATGCCTGTTCTTGAACCGATGGTGTTAGATTCACAAGGAGATTGGGCGGGTGGATATTGAGAATAACTCAGATTACTTACGTGTGTTGCCTGAAGATATGCAAAATCCTGACAGGGAACCAAGAACAATTACGTGTAAATGTCTGATATGTAACAGCACCAAAGACGTTTTTCAAAATCATTTGAGAAGTGGAGCAGTGCAGTCTTGCGGTTGTATCTCTAAGTATAAACCAACGAAGGATTATACTGGTAAGATTATAAACGGGGCTATTGCTCTTGGGTATGTGGGATCTGGCGAGTACAAATTTATACACACGGAGTGCGGTCACAGCGGCATCTATCCCCCGAACCAAATAAGAGGCAGGAAATCTTCTAGTAAATGCAGAGACTGTTGGATTAAAACAAAAGTTCCGTGGAACAAGAGACACGGAAAGTCTTGTGGTGGTGACAGAACCTATTCCAGTTGGTTGAACATGCGCCGCAGGTGTTACGAGCCAAACAACAATAGGTATTATTTATACGGCGCAAGAGGAATCGGAGTCTGTGAAAGATGGAGAGAATCGTTTGATACTTTTCTGTCCGATATGGGCGAGTGCCCAAATGATTGTAGTTTAGACCGCGTAGATGTGAATAAAGACTACTCTCCGGAGAACTGTAAGTGGTCTAACGGCATAGAGCAAAGTCTTAATAAAAGAGTCACTTGGAAAATTAAGATTTCTGGTGAATGGATGTCACTGAGAAGTGCTTCTGAGCGCGTTGGGATTGGTTACAAACACGCACACTACCGTATAAAAACGCTAGGTGAAGACATCAGATCTGTTCTTGGAGACTGCGTAGAAGACTACATCATCCCGAACGAAAATTACGAATCAATTATAAGGGAGCTTTAATGGATAACTTTGAAAACCCACTGTCCGACACGTTGGACATTTTCTATTCATGGGGCATTCCCCGAGGTAAGCAAACAAAGAAAGCACAAAAGAATTCAATCAAATTTATCAAAGAAGAACTCAAGGAGTTACAAGAAGCTGTAGATACAAATGATCGTGTAGCCATGCTAGACGCTTGTGCGGATATTCTCATCATTACGCTAGATTTCGCATATCGCAACGATCTTCCGATTGAAGATGGGCTTGCTCTAGTGAACGCGAGTAACAGCACAAAAACTCTTATAGGTGATGAACTAGAGAACTGTCAAGATTCACTTGATGCTCTTGCACAAAAAGGTTACGAAGGTTTGCGTGTAGTTCGTGCTGATTACACAGGTTTTGAAGATGCCGTACCTACTGGTTCTATCATCGACAAAGATAGCAAGGTGAGGAAGCCCTTGAAATTCGTGGAGCCATTTTTAGAGCTTCTATTTGAACAATCTGGAGAACCCAATGAATAACTCAAAAACATTCCTCCTGTCATCCCTAGCACTAATCATCGGAGCAATTCTGTTGATTATCATCGGAGGATCTGTAGCATTCACTCTAGCGTGTCTTGCATTCATTGGCTCTGGTGTGTTATATTCTAAATTCCAGTATGCTTTGGATTTCGAGGACTTCGAGAGAAAAGTGATGTCAGGACAGATTGACACCGAAGAAGCTGGAGATATGCCAGAAGCAATCATTGATCTTGAAGAACTTTCTGAGAGTGACAAAGAAGTTGTTCAGAGGTTATTTGGGATTGACTTTGCGACTGGTGAAGATTACACTGAAATTTCTGAAATTAAACGGGAGGAGACTAAAGAATGACCGAGAACGCTATTAACACAAAAGAACTCAAGAAGTACGCACAGGAATGGAGCGACTCACAATTGGAGAAGGAATCTCAGGCAGATCTTCAGAAAAGCATTGTAGAGACAGCAGCAGAGAAACTCGATATGGATAAAGCGGAGTTTCGTCAGTATGCTGATCTATTCTATAAGAAGAATTACAAACCTGATGCCTTCTCTAAAGTTGAAGGTATGGCTGAGAAGGTTGATGTGATTAAGGGTTTGTGATATGAAAGATATTCTGGGGTTGCTGGTTGGATATTCGCCAGCAATCATTCTGACAACAGGTGCCGTTTTATTGGCAATGAATTCCCTCGGTGGTTGGGGTTGGTTTTTGTTAGTAGCTGCGCTGATCTGCCCAACACGTTTTAAGATTAATTAGGAGCATACATGAGCCTTACAAAAGAAGAATTCCAGCGACTAGACTTCGCTGTACGAGAGATTGAAGATATTCTTGGGAATGTCAGTATGCTTTCTTGTGTGAGCCTTCTAGCAGGACTGAAGCAAGACTCTAGTGTTGCCAATGTGATCATTGAAAGTTTGCAGAAGATTGAACAGGAGATTGATAGCGACGATGACTGATGTTAAATTTGCACCTATGGAAGTATCCTATGTCGGTCACATGGGTGGTGACGTAAATGTGATCAATGCTGCACGAGTAGTTTATAACGCTAACAAGACTAAGGGTAAGAAGTGACGAAAACACAGCAGAGGATACTAGAGGCTGTTGAGCGGGGATATCGAGTAACTGAAGAAGGTGTTCTGTTTGGGCCAAAAGGCGTGATTAATGTAAGATTGTCGGGTAAACAACGGTATCCAACATTTAGTACAAACTGGGGCTACGTCTTTGGGATACCAGTGCATAGATTCGCTGCCTACTGTTTCTACGGAGAAGATGCTTTTAATCCCTCACTTGTGGTTAGGCATCTAGATGCAAATACGTTAAATTTCTCAAAAGAAAATATTATCCTCGGCACACACTCTGAAAATAATTTGGATAAGCCGGGAGATAGCAGGGTAGAGTCGGCCAAAGCCGCAAGGAAGAGTCAGGGGTACACCCCAGTGAACGCCAAGTTAGATAAAGAACAAGTGGATGTGGTGAGGGAATTCTACAAAAAGCTAGATGGTAAGAAAGCTCCAAATGGAGCAGTCAAAGAGCTTTGCGATAGACTAGGTGTCACGCGGACAGTTTTAATCAAAATTAAAAATGGAGAATATTATGCTAAAACCTAAGTTTGTTGGAATGCAAGTGCAATACTTAGACCACATGGGATCAGATGTAAACGTAGTAAATGCCGCGAGGTGCTCCTTCGCTAAAGAAGTCTCAGAGTTTGATCCAAAGAAAGACACCGGTTTGATCAACTATCTGTGCAAGCATAACCACTGGAGTCCGCTGGCACACACCAGCGTAAGCATTCGTGTAAAAGCACCAATATTTATGGCAAGGCAGTTCGTGAAACATCAGGTTGGTCTTGTGTGGAACGAAGAGAGTCGGCGCTACATTGATGATACTCCTGAGTTCTACTTACCTGAAGTTTGGAGGAGTCGCCCGCAGAATGTTAAACAAGGGAGCGGGGATGCCTCAGTAGAATATCTGCGGTGGAACGATGCTGCTGGAGATCAAGACCCAAGAAATTGCACTGAAAATGTTGTAGACGCCTGCTTGTACTTGTACAACAATATGTTGGAGTCCGGTATTGCACCAGAACAAGCACGTATGGTTCTTCCACAGAATACTATGACAAATTGGATTTGGACAGGGAGCATCATGGCGTTTGCTCGTGTGTGTAAACTGCGTCTCGACAGCCATGCTCAGGTTGAAGCTCAGGAACTTGCACAGATGATTGAGGACACTGTAGCACCACTTTATCCTGTATCTTGGAAAGCTCTGATGAAGCATTTGAAAGTCTAAAGCATATATAGGCAAATACGATTGGATTACTTCAGCGGTTTCCTGCTATCATTATGGGCACTGCTGGGGTTTCTTTTGGAGGCTCTGGTGGGATTAACAAACTAACTTGGAGGATTTGAGTGATAAAATACATTAAGAAGCGGGACGGTAGTACTGAGGAGTTTCAACCCGCTAAAGTAAACAAATGGGGTGAGTGGGCAAGTAAGACTTTAGGTCGCTACGTAGACTGGAGTAGCGTTGTAATCCACACAGTAAGCACTTGCCCCGAAACCTGCCCCTCAGAACTTTTACAGGAGCGTCTTATCAAGACTTGTTTGGATAACAATAGTTGGTCTTATAACAGAATGGCAGGTAGACTTTATGCTGCGCTTTTGAACAAGAAGCTGTACAACGGTACACCACCAACTATTAAAGAACTGCATGAGAAACTCCAAAGCAAGGGTCTGATGAAAACTCTCAACTACTCTGAGGAAGAATACGAGCAAGTTGATAAGTTCATTGACCACAAGAGAGATTTTAAAGCTGCTCATTTTGAGCTTGAACAGGTTCGGAAGAAATACTCGCTACGCAACCGTGTCACCGGTGAAGAATACGAGTCACAGCAGTTTGTATACATGAGAATGGCAATGGCTCTTGCCGAAGATCAGGCGAAAGAACGTAAGTTAGATGATGTAAAAGCATGGTATGATAATTTCTCGTGTAAACGTATCAATGCGCCGACACCTAACTACATCAACCTCGGTACGCCTTTCAATGGGCTTGCGAGTTGCTGTATTTATAAATCTGGTGATTCTGCTACGTCCTTGGCAGTAGGTGATCATATTGCGTACACAATGACGTACATGAGCGCAGGTATTGGATCGTACATCGAGTCACGCTCTGTTGGTGATCCTGTCCGCAACGGTGCAATCAAACACCAAGGTAAGCTCCCGTACTACAGGTCGCTTGATGGGGCGGTACATGCGAACCTACAAGCTGGACGTGGAGGTGCCTGCACAACCTACTTTAGCGCATTTGATCCAGAAGCTGTTGACATTAGCAAACTGAAGAATCCCATGACCACCAAGGACAAACAAATCCGTGGTCTTGACTATGCAATGCTTCAGAACAAGTTTTTTGCCAAGAAGGTTGCCAAGAACGAAGATATATTCTTGTTTAATGTCTTCACTGCACCAGATTTGACAGCGGCAATGTTCTCGGGGGATGCGGAAGAGTTCGAAAAAGTCTACAATAAATACGAAAGCAATAATAAGTTTAAGAAAACTTGGGTAAGTGCTCGTGAGATTCTTCTGTCTCAATTAAACGAGGCTTACGAGACAGGTAAAGCCTACATGATGTGGGCTGATGAGATGAATCGGCATACTCCACACAAAGATCCTGTGTATACCTCAAACTTGTGCACAGAGACATCATTGCCGACAAAAGCATACGAGTCCATGTCTGATCTGTACTCTGACAATCCAGAGCGCGTTGGTGAGGTGGCGATGTGTAGCTTAGGTGCTATCAATGCAGCTAATATCAAAGATCAAAAGCAATACGAAGATGCTGCCTACTATGCTTTACTAATGGTGGACAAATGTATACACAAGGCAGACTATCCGTTGCCGCATGTTGGGGTAACAGCAAAGTCTCGTCTAAATGCTGGCATTGGTCTGATGGGTATGGCACACTACCTTGCAAAAAACAAAGTAAACTATAGTTCTCCAGAAGGTAAAGAGTTAATCAATAAACTTGGTGAGCAACACGCCTACAGCGTAATCAAGGCATCCCTGAGGCTTTCCAAAGAACTCGGTGTAGCGCCTTGGATGGATCGAACAAAGTGGCCCGAAGGCTGGTTGCCTATTGACACGTATAACCGTAATGTGGATAATGTTGCTTCTTCTGATCTGACATTTGACTGGGAAAGTCTTAGGCGAGACATTATTGACAACGGTGGTATTCGGAACAGTTCTTTGATCAATCACATGCCGGGGGAAAGTAGCTCAAAAGCGTCTGGTACAACCAACGGTATCTATCCGATCCGCGAGTTGACTATGATGAAGACTGATCTTAGTAATGTTGTCTACTGGGCTGCTCCTGAAGGTGAAAGATTGCAGAAGTGGTACGAAAGCTCTTGGGAGATACCAACGAAAGATCTTGTAGACGTATATGCTATTGTTCAAAAATGGACAGACCAAGCGATTTCTGCGGACCTCTACAGAAAGATCATTGGTTCTGATGCTGTAACAACTAAAGAGATGATTTCGGATTATCTATACATGACCAAAATGGGCATGAAGACTCGTTACTATATCAACAGCTACACCTCGATCAATGGGAAAGTGCAAGAGCAAGAGGATGAAGAAGACTGTGAATCCTGTAAACTTTAAGGAGAACCAATGGTAGATAATACAATTTTTAACGTAACAAAAGAAGATTATGAGAAGCCAAGTCTTTTCTTCGGAGAAGGAGGCAACGGATTATTTGATACAGTCAACAAGAAGTTTCCCGAGATTTGGGAACTCTACAAGACAATGAAATCCTTGGACTGGTCTGAGGACGAATTTAATTACTCATCTTGTGTAAACGATTTTAAATCATGTGATCGCGCAACCTATGATATGATGATTAAGACACTTGCTTTTCAGTGGGAATTGGATTCAGCCGCATCTAGAATAAGTCCCATTGTTGGATCAGTTGTTACATCTAGTGAACTATGGGCAGCTTGGCAACGTATTAGCGACAATGAGGTGGTACATGCTGCGGCATACTCTGAAATCGTAAGAAACAGCTTTGAAGACCCCTCGGTTGTTCTCGATGAAGTTCTCAGAGTTGAAGAAGCAATGAGTAGAATGAGCACAGTTTCTGAGGTTATGGGTAGCGGATACCGCACAGCACACAAGTATGCTTTGGGTCAAGTAGAGGCAAACCAAGAAACCTATAACGACATCTTTATGTTTACTGTAGGAATGCTGGTGCTCGAACGGATTCAGTTTATGAGTAGCTTTGCAATCACCTTTAGTGTTTGTGACACAGGCTTATTCCAACCAATAGGTAAGGCTGTCCAGAAGATTGCTCAAGATGAACTTGAGGTTCACGTAGAACTTGATAAAGCTGTCCTTAGGTCTGAGCTAAAGACCGAACGTGGTAAGATTGCTCTGGAACAATGTAGGCAAGATATTCAAGATTTGATTGACGAGGTTATTCGGTCGGAGTTCGAATGGGTCGATTACCTATTCTCCGAGGGCAGAGAACTCGTTGGCATGAATGCAGAGATTCTTAAACAATGGACTTTGTTCTGTGCAAAAGATGTGGTAAACTTCTTGGGTGTTGATAGCGAATTCAAGTTTCCAAGGAACAATCCGTTGAAGTTTATGGAAAACTGGTTGAACATCGGTAAAAGTCAAGGGAGTCCTCAGGAAGAAGACATTGCCCAATACAAGGTAAATGTAATGCGAAGAGATGACGCAGGGCATGAGTTTGATATTGATTTCTGATAACATAAGGAGAGAAGGTGTTTGTAGTATACGGTAAACCAGAGTGCCCTTGGTGTGATCGAGTGAAAGATATTCTGCATGGTCAAGCACACACTTATATTGATCTATCTAAAGATGATCAGGCATTGGAATACATCAGATCGCAAGGTCACAAAACAGTTCCCCAAGTGTACCGCTACGGTGAACACATTGGTGGATACGAAGCAACCAATAAATTCCTAAAGGAGAACAAAATTGCAGACTAAAGACTACTTCATCAAAGACTCAGGCATCTCAGCCTACACAATCAACGCATTTGTTGAGGCAATCGTAGAAGCAACCAAAGCAGGCCAAAGTATTGACTACAATTCTGCTCGGCGTATTGGCATGAGTTTTTCTGCATCATTTGCACAAACCCAAGAGGAGACTTCTGTTGAAACCCAAGCGCCTGCTCAAGAAGAAGCACCAGAATCTCCAGCGCAACCGGAGGCAACAGCAGAAGAATCTTCTGACGAGCGAGCAAAGGGTTTTTACCAAGAGAACGCGAGTGACTCCGAAGGAGAATCCGGTGGAGAAGTAGAGGCAGTACCAACAGACGCTAAGCCGGTATTTCAAGGTAACGAACAGCCGTTTACACTAGAGGATATTGAGCAAGCAAAAGGTTCGATGGCCAAGCTGAATGAACTTGCAGAACCTGTTGGCATCTCAGGTCGCAGTAAGGCAGATGTCGCCAAACAGCTTCGAGAGTATATCGGAGCATAACCAAAGTAGAACGAGAGAAGGAATGAAAGTATGTTTACAGTAAAAGTATGTAATCCCGGACACACCACGTATTTCACAACTACAGCAGTTGATCATCAGGTTGTGGAATGTGGCTTTGAATACCTCAGCTTCTTTGCGGAGAACGAGAATAAAACCATCATAATTCACCCTAGCGAATCTGACGATAGTAATATTCCAGATTTTCCTACGGCAGAGCGTGTGTATCTGATTAACGAGCAGGGTAAAACAGTTGATATCTTTAGGTACAACCCGAGAGGTCCAAAATAATGAAAGTAACAACTTGCAAACGTCCCGGAGACACTGTAGATCTCAAAGACGACTACGAAGGCTTTGACAAGAAACCGGGGATCTGACAATGGTAGGCCCAAAAGTAATCTAAACTAACCAAAAGGAGTCACCGATGCAACTCAACAGGCTATTGACAATTCTATCGCAATCTAAGTTGCCCCACGCGGGATCATCGGTGACTTTTCCAACGAGTTATTGCAAGGTGCATCTTGAGATGATGAATCTCGAAGAATACGAGAGGCTCAAGCAAATGACAGGAATACGAGAGTTACAGGCAGAGTTTATTGGGGGTGACATTTGCCACGGTGTTACTTTTGAAGTGTTTTCTGAAGACGGGCAAATGACATTGGAGGGTTTCTAATGAACGTCATAGGTATCTCAGGTAAGGCTCGTGCGGGGAAAGGGCAGAGTGCAAAGTATATCGCAGACTACCTGAACGGTCACGGGTACAAAACACTAGAGTACGCCTTTGCCACACCTTTAAAAGAATTCCTCGGACGCATCTTTGGGTGGTCTCATGAGGAACTCTATGGAAAGCGAAAGGATCGTGTGATTGACTGTGAATTGCACTTGGACATCGTTGAGTGTGTTATTGCGGATATGTTTGCACAACACCTAGACAGCCGAAGTGATCTCAAGAATGCCGTAGCGGCTTTGAAGGAAGTTCTGAACGAATCCTTCTGTGTCTCTGGTAATTGGTTGAGTCCTGTGATTCGATTCCAAGCGTCCCCGAGACTTTGCTTGCAAAAACTAGGCACTGAATGGGCGCAAGGGTATTTCGGGAAAAACATTTGGGTTTCTTTTGTTGAAACTGTAATGAAACAGAATCTTGATAGAGTGCTGTTGGTGCCTGATGTAAGATTTGCTCACGAAGCTGTTTGGGTGAAAGACAATGGAATCCTTATTGGAATCCAAAGAGACACAACAGAATTCAATGTAGCATCTGATCACGATTCTGAAAAACAGTTTGGAGAATTCTCAAGACTTGCTGATGATGTCATTATGAATTACGGGAGTCTCGATAGTTTGCGTGAGGAATGCGAGAGTATTGCTTTCTCGTATACTTGTGGGGCTTATTCTGCTGTGGGGTGTGGGAAGTGAAACACAAGTACAAGCAAGCACTCATGGATATGTCTGAGAGATTTGGTCAGACTTCTGCCGCCGAGAGATTAAAGGTTGGTTGCCTGATTTACAAGAATGAATCCATCATATCCCTTGGTGTAAACGGACAACCTCCGGGTTGGGATTATGAGAGGTGTGAAGACATCAACGGCGATACTGAACCAACCGTCAGACACGCGGAAATAGCAGCTTTTGAGAAACTGTGGAATTCAGCAGAAACGTCGACAGGTGCTGAGATATTCATAAGCCATCAACCGTGTCTTGCGTGTTCGATAAAGATTGCAACGGCGAAGATTTCTAAGGTATACTACAGACATCCTTACAGATGTGACAAAGGTATTGATTACTTGATTTCTGTTGGGATTCCTGTTGAACGTGTGCAGTAACAAAAGGAGAACTTATGAAAGGGCGTAACAATACCCCTGTGACCAAGAAAGTGAAGTCAGATGAACACCGGGACACATCTCTTCTGCGTCCTTTGAATGATCGCCAGAAAGAATACATTGATGCTATCAAAAACGAGTCTATTGTAATCTGCACAGGAGTATGGGGAAGCTCTAAAACGTATATTCCCTCAGTAATGGCGTGTGATCTCCTGCTTGCCAAGAAGATAGAAAAAGTGATTATAGCCCGCCCTGCTGAGGGTGTTGGTAAATCACTGGGTTATTTCAAAGGCGACAAAAACGAGAAGTTATCTGGCTGGTGTGCGCCTATCATTGACATTTTTGAACAGCGGCTGGGCAGAGGGCACCTAGAAGCATTTCTTGAAAACGGGCGTGTAGAGCTTCTGGCACTTGAGCAGGTTAAGGGTAGGTCTTGGGATGACACATTCATTCTGGTGGATGAAATCGAAGATATGTCTGGACCTGTTGCAAAGAGTCTTGTGAGTCGCCAAGGGATTAACTCAAAACTTGTACTAACTGGTGATGTCAACCAGCAAGACCTCAAGTCATACAGCGGTCTACAAATGCTGATTGATGTAGCTGGATATACAAACCTGAACATTGCAATGATTGACTTTGATTCTTGGGATTATTGTGTACGCTCAGACGAAGCTAAAATGTGGGGTATGGCCTTTGAAGAATATGAGAAAGATCACGGGAGGATTAAATGAACACAACAATCATACCATTCGTACTAGAACTGTCCCTAGATTTCAAACACTGGACATTTGGACTCGGCATTGTGATCCGAGAAGACCTAGAAATTGCTTCTGGACTCCTGCACATAGGATATGATGAAATTAATGGTTTCTCATTTGACTGCCTGTATCTCCAAGCGGTCCAAGCCTACCTAAATAGCCCCTAAGAATCCCAAAGAAACCCTCTGGCTCTGCACAAGCAACCAGAGGTATCCCTCCAGAACATCCTACCGAATTCCCGCAACATACTCTGTGCCACTTGGGCGCACGTAAGCTGTCAAGAATTGCTTACGATTCTCTCCAAACCTCTCGTGCGAACAATGAACCCATTGGGTTAGCTCACGACCATCCTTGTCATACTCCGTTTCAAAAATAACCTGATCCACAGGCAGATCACTCTGCATCAACCATTCGCAAATCTCTTTACAACTCTTACCTTCTACAGTAAAGTCTACGGCGCTTCCCCTAGCGTGTTGAGAATTACTGGAACCTCCCACCTGAGCATTCAAAGCTGGACTACGATACCCGCTAGATATATTGACCCTCCCGTGTTCATCCCGAATCTTCTGTAGAACATTATGAACAAGTGCTGTGATAGCCATCAGAGCAACATCGTCAGGATCATTAGTAATACCGTGTTGATCTGCTGTGGCACTTTTGGTAAATTCCGATAAATAGAAATTGTCCGAAATTCTAGGCATGTATTTTCTCCAAAGAAAAGTGTTGACCTCATTGCTACTTTAGCGTAGACTTAAAAATTGTAGGGGTTGGTTAGGAATAACCTTTGCACATAATGATACCACTGATAATACTAAAGAGGAAATTTTATGAACCAAGCAATTGTTACACGATACGATGACAAGGGTGAGCAAACCCGAGGATACAACAAAATTTTGACAGCAATCCAGTGTTTCGAAGAAATCCTGATTGCCTTTGAACAACACACATGCAGGAAATGGTCACAAGCACTAGCACAAGCCAAAGAACCCTCGTGGTGGCAGCGGAACATCCGTGAGATGGACAAGGAAGATGTTCTTGTGTACAACGATGATGGTTACTACGCTCTACGTTGGTTATTCAAGAAAATCGAGAGGGACACGTTGACAGACCAAGATCGTTCTCTGTGGATTTCAATGGAATCTGTAGCATTCGACGGGAAAGTCGATGTGGCTCGTCATTACAGAGCTTATGATAATCTTCGGAATATCATTCGATGCGGAAGCATGTTCTTTATTGACGATGAGACAGCGCGATTCGTGAACACATTCAATAAACGTCTGACGATTTTTCACTAAGGAGATTTTGATGAACTTAAAAGAACGCATGAGTGATCTCATAGATTCTGTGACAGACAAAGAAGACCGTGAACAATTTGAGTGGCTTCTGGCAAACGCTTGGACAAACATGCGAGTGGCTGATGACCCAGAAGTACATCAAGCGTATGTTACGATTATATGTGAGTTGGTTCCTGTGCCACGCATTGAAGAAGCTAAGGCTATTCTGGCGAAAGCATGGGAAGACACTGAGGAGCAACGTGAGAGGAGCTTGAAACCGTGAAACTTACAGAAGAAATCATTGACCAAGCATACGTCCACGCAAAATCCACAGGCAAGACACCAGACACCTTGCGGATCTCTAATGATCTGTGGCGACAACTTAAACAAGAATGTGAAGATCACAAGATGCTTGTATTAGACGATGGAAGCACCAAAGAAGATCCAGAGAAGTTGCAATTCAATGGTATGGATGTTACTGTTGTAAATGCTGGAGAGTTTTTCCGGTATTCAATTCAATGACAGGAGCGCCTACAGAAGCCTACAAGGGCATTTTAAAGATACCCACTAGGGTAGCTTAGGGTAACATGAGAAACGCTGCTGTAGGCTCTGAGATTAGACGAGAGGAGATGATTATGACAACACTTAAGAACTTTAAAGTATTCAACGATGACTCACAACTTAATGTGGAAATCACAAGGCATAGCGGTTGGTCATCAAAAGACGGACTCAATAAAAACATTAGAGTTTCAGTCTGTACTCATGATCTAGCAGAGCACGACAACATCTGCCTAGAAGCACTTGAAACAATTGTCCACGAAATGCAAAAGTACGACAGCAAACCGGAGAAAGAATCACAAGACTCTGTAAGCACAGCCGAGGAAGACGAAGAATTCCAACGCATCGAAAGAAAGCAACAAGAAATTGTAGATTGTTCTGTAGCAGTAGCTCATCACATTCACGAGCTACAAAAGTGGCTCAAGCACATCGGATGTGATGACGAGATGGAACTGAAGATCACCTCAGAGAATATTTGGGTTAGCCCTTGTGCTGAAGAACTGTATGAAGCCAAAGAAGGTGGTGTTGGAACTTTGATTGAATACATGAGACACATAGGTGGTGCTAATAAGTGTCTTGAGAAGATGGAGGAGCTTTGATATGAGTATTGAAAAATGCTGGAGTAGCAGCGGCGACGAATTTAGTGACGACCTCGATTACACTCTAGAAGTCGCCAGCGAGGATTCAAACAACGGAGATGTGATCATTATACAAGAGGGTGTTGCTATCAAACCGTTTATTTCAGAATTCATCCATGCCGACTGGATAATGGAAAATATCTGCGAGAATGTTTTTGAAAATCGTGGGGAACATGCTGATGCGTGGATCTGTGCTGTAGAAGATGTTTCAAAAGAGCAATACGATAAACTTGAATCAGAACTATCCAGAGTAGTAAAAAAGTGGCTCACAGAAAATGACTGTGAAATTAATTTTTACGATGTGCGGGATATTCAGGAGATACAATACAGAGTAATTAACGCGGATAACCACGAATACGAAAGGTTTAATTGATGTACAGACTAATCAAAATGTCCTCAGAGGGTTTTGAGCTATCCTCAGAATCTCTTGACCAGATCTTGACTGTTCTTGAGAGTTACACATGCTCCTCTTGTTGGTTTGATGAGGTTTCTGAGGATTATTTTGAGTTAACCACAAGTGAGCAAATCGAAGAACTCTTGCGGACACCTTGTGGTGCTGAGTTTCTTTTTGATGAATCTAAAGATGATCCCTACAAGCGCCAGTGGTGGGCACAAGAGAAGCTCGGAGGATACCTTGTGAACCTACGTGTGAACGATTATGAGATCAATGAGTTTATCGACAGAATTCATTGGGAAGAATCTGTGTGCTCTGTAGATTTACTTAGAACCACCGTAAATCGCTTGCAACGGAAAATGGTTGATGTTATCTTTCCTTTATACCGGGGAAGATTTGATTGTGACTGGAGCTATTAGGAGGAACTTATGAAACTTAAATGTTTACGAGCAGGAAACAGTTGGTTCACAGAAGGAAAAGTTTACAACATTGATGAAGAGTGGGAAGATGCTTATGTGATCATGGATGATGATTGTGACTCAGGTGTGATAAACAAAGACAGTCTTGTTGAAAGAAATACAGACGAGATAAATTTGTTTGAGATTGTAGCAGATTCTACATCAATAGAGGTGACCGGTCCCTTGTGGAAAGATCAAACAGAGCCCGTGCAAGTAGCAGCAATCCGAAGCATCCAAGAACAATGCTCCAGAGCAAACTTAAGCATCTCAATTGATCCCGAAGGATTCAACATCTTCGATTGTGACACCGATATGCAAGTTATGGTACACTCTGTAGCAGATGTTCTTGAAATTCTTGAGAGCAAGTTGAAATTCAAAAGCGATATGGAGAAATACCAATGGATGTAATTGCAGCACTGCCCGGATTAACTCTGTGGATATTCTTTACAATCATCACAGCAAATTTCATCAAGAAGCATTTGGTGACAGGTGATGATCCAACAATGGACACAGCAATGGCATGGTTCTTTGGATTCTGTTGGCCTGTTGCTTGGATTATCGGAGGAACTGTGTGGGTGATTGGGATGCTCTTGGGAGCTATTGCGATTCCATTTGTTCATAAGGGAGATTCTGGAGATAAACATGAGTGAGAACAGAGGGTGCACAAAAGCTATGGCTGCTATTGAAGCTAGGCTTGGCCAAAGACGATCTGCTGTGATTACACGGGATGAATTCAAGGCTGTCAGCGATTACATAGAAACACTTGAGCACGATATTCAGATGCTTGCTTGTGAGAACCACTCGCTGTTGTCACAGATGATTCAACCAGAGCATTATCGGGTGGATTTTGAGGAGGATAGGAATGTTCGATGAAGAGTTACAAGAGTTTGAGCGTGTGCTGGATCTGATTAACAACAGATTCTCCACGAGAAGCACTGCTGTACTGACACGAGATGAGTTTGGGACACTCGCAGATGCTTATATGTGTCTCCGTGCTTATCATAAGAGTTTTAAGGAGGCACAGGAATGAAACTCAAAAACTACCTAATGTCTTTACAAGAATCCAACAAACAACCAGAGCAATCTCAAACACACAATCATTTCAAGAGTTCTGCTGAGTTGCGTAAGTGGTATCTTGGGCAACACAAGCAAGAGTTTTACAGGAAACTGAAGGAGCACAGATGACAAACCTTTCGATTGCTCTTTTGATTTGCGCAGCAGGGATTCTTGTGTATCTTGTGGAAATTGCCAGAATCAGATATAACAGTTATAAAACGTGTCAGAGGAGAAGGAAATGGTAACAATAGAGTATTTGCAAGAAACAGCACAGCGTAATGTTGCTGTTGAAGAACACCTTGGGCACATCATTGATATTATGGTGGACTGCGGTGTTGCTGATTTTGTCCCAACAGATCTCATTAGCCGTTGGCGGTATGCTCCTGAGCGATCTTGTGTGATGGCTGAGAAGGAGTATAAGGATTCTTACGATCCCTTTGGTGACCAATGGGAAAGCTACAGCATCCCTGTGGAGTGTCTTGAGATGTCTGATGAAGAGCTTGAGACGCTCTTTAATGCAGAATATGAGATGCGACAGAGGATGGAGATAGAGAATGCCAAGGAACAGCTTGAGCGTGATGCTGATTATCTTGGATATGATCTTGTGAAACGGGAGGCTACGTTTTGAAAAGCCTACAACAACAAGTGGAAGATCTTGTGAATACATACACACCCTATGAACTTGCAGAGATGCTTGTGAAAACTGAGGATGCTCTTGAGGACTATAGGATTCGTTCATTGATGTTTTATGAGATTCCTTCTCAGACATTTGCAAATAAACTTGGGCAGTGGTGGAAGAGTCGTAAAGGAGGTTCTAATGAATAGTTTTGAATTACACGAGAGTGCTTGTTATATCGCTGATACACACTCTGGTTACACTCTAGCAAAAGCATGGTTGCAATGTGATGAGAAACGCTTGATTGAAGTAGAGCGCAACGATAGACTCTACACAGACCTTGAGAATCTCAAGAATGAACTTGCAGAATACCAAAGAATCTATGGTGCACTTGATCAATCGGATTATTTGAGGAGGTAGTATGAGAATATCCAAAGGAAAGCCTGTGTTTGGGAGGAAAGATACTGTAGACTTCAGAACACTGTCAGAAATTATCTTAGCGTGGCTTGTGAAGTTCCGCGATGATTATGACAAGCTCGGTATCTACAGCGTTCCTGTGGACATTGCTGAGGCGCATCCAGAGAACTCTAGTGAGAAATGGCTTGAGATTATTGACAAGATGATATATGCTTTTGCAGATATAGAGCCTGAGTATTCTGGTGAGATCACGATACACACAGACCGCATAGAGAACTCTGGGTATAGGCGCTTGACAACAGAAGTGAGTGATCAGGATGCTTGGGAGAGGTATAGGGAAGAGTCCCTTGAACATCAACAGAAAGTTGAAGAGGGGCTTATGTTGTTTGGTGAATACTTTAGGTCGCTTTGGGTTTAGGAGGTAGTATGGAACATATACAAGAACAACTTGAACAAATCCAACGATACGCAAAGGCTGCTTTGGAAAACCCAAAGATCTTCGGCAGTAATGAGTACACAGGTGTTAACTGGGGGTCTTTGAACGTATGTGATGTTTGCTTTTGTCAAAGTATTGATGGTGATTGTCATTACGATGTGATTATTGATGAAGTGTCGCCGGATGCTTGGGAGTTTGCATCTTATGTTTACGAGTATATCAAAGAATATGCTTTTGTAGATTATCCAGTTTACGTTATAACCGAATGGTAACACAAGCATTGCACGGTATCTCTGGATGTGGTATCGTGCGTTTTTGTTGGTAATATTAGGAGAGACTTATGGATATTTTGTTTAGTGTAAACACGTACGACAGTGGCGGAGATATTGAAGAAGAAGGTGTGTTCCTTCATTTTGAGGATACACGGGTGCGTGTTGCAGATAAGCCAGAGGATTTTGTAGATGTTGTATATCAGATTCGCAAGATCCAAGAAGAACTTTTGGAGAGATACAAATGAACGGTACAGATGAATTACCCTGGGAGGCATCCTGCATCTGCGGAGAAGGTGTTGGTTATCTCTACGCCCACGAGAACACATTAGAAGCTTACGGACTAAAAGAAACTGTTGATTGCTGGGGCTACTTGTGCGACACTTGTGGTTCTGAGTTTGCCACAGGAGAGTGTGTGGACTTTAACGCTAAGATTGCTAGAGAGTTTTATAGGAGGGGCCGTACATGAAAGATTATTTTAAACGAGAGATTAGCGTAGGTGATTTTATTGTATATGGCAAGAGCAGCCGACACAAACCGTTGAACGTTGGGGTTGTGCAAGAGGTGACAGAAGATACTCTTACGGTTCTTGGGGATGGCAACAGTAAGCCCGGTGAAATAAGGTGTCATCATCATGTGGACAACGGTGTTAACAAGCGTGTGGTGATTCTACCTGAGAGGTTGCAGGAGTATCTCGATGAGTAACCAAGACTACATGATCAGACAAGTCAGAGGTTGGCTCAAAGAGTCACCCGTGGATGAGATCAAGAAATTCCTAGACACACCCAAAGAAGATCTTGTGATCTACCACAGCACAGTTGGGAGAAGCATCAGGAATGCTTTTGAATTGTGGGAGAAGCCTTGGACACCTGTGATTGACGAAAGTGGTGTTGATATTTCTGAGGAACATCCCGATGCTGTTTCTATGAGAGTGCTTGAAGGTGTTTGGGAGATGGTGAAGGAGGAGCTTGGGTATGAAAAGTTATAGTGCAAACGATGAACTTTATTGGCCAACAGTTGATGATGCTATTGACTGCTTGGATCTCGAAGATATAGTTGGGGAAACAATTACAATCTGGGAGGCACCAACAGAACACTATGATGTTACTAATATGGCGTTTGCAAACGTCTTGGTTGATTTAATGTTGGAGAATGCTTTTGATGATCTTGGGGAAGAAACTGCAATAGATTGGTGTGATCAGGTGAACAACTTGGACACCGCAGAGTTGCAGAAAAATCTCAAGCAGATTGTTGGTAACTGGCTTCGGGATAATAGGTGTAGCAGAGAATTCTTTACTATCTCTGGTAAACCACAAGAAATGCAGATTAGGATTACAGAAGATGGTTGGGAGGAAGTGTGAAAGTAATCATAGCAGGCGGTAGAGACTTTAATGACTATGCTCTGATGAAACGTAAGCTGGATCATTTGTTCAGCAAGAGAATGCCTGATGAGATTGTTTCTGGGAATGCTCGTGGTGCGGATGCTCTTGGTGAGAGATACGCTAAGGAACACAGTATTGATCTAAAGTTATTTCCGGCAAACTGGAGTGAGCATGGACGGGCAGCAGGACATATCAGGAACGCTGAGATGGCAAACTATGGAACGCATCTGGTGGCTTTTTGGGATAAAAGATCTCGTGGGACTTTGAATATGATTGAGACAGCCAAGAAGAAGGGTTTAAATGTTCGGGTGGTTTATTATTGACAGGAGGATTTTAAATGAGTTCAATGAATATTGAGAAGTTCAAAAGAATTCACGACAGGTTGGATGACGGTGAGACATTGGTTGCTTCACATGGTATCTATGGCACCTATAGGTTTCACATGAACGGCGGGAGAAACCGAATTATTC
>TARA_R100000655_G_scaffold2100_23_pt1 | contig 81021 bp, 72 predicted proteins | sample TARA_R100000655 | Tara Oceans TARA_R100000655 (sample SAMEA2622497) | marine metagenome | biome: marine biome (ENVO:00000447); feature: deep chlorophyll maximum layer (ENVO:xxxxxxxx); material: "saline water (ENVO:00002010), including plankton (ENVO:xxxxxxxx)" | depth 90 m
TCCTGTATTTTCAGATAATGGAATATCAAATACATTAAATATTTGGTCTCCAGCTCGGTCTATTGGTAGCATATCAGACATGTTGTAACGTCTTAAGTCAAACATTCTGTGGTTTTCACTCCAAAGTGAATAACGACGTTGTCTTAGTAATTCTTCAGTTAAAGCATCTGTAGTAGTTGGTCCAGTATAATCACCAATATTACCAGACACATTTCTAACTACGTTTAGTGCAGTTACTGCATCACCAGGACTTCCAGCTAAGATACTTGCTTCAGCATATAGTAAAATAAGCTCTTCGTTTCTTAAGATATCTATAGGAGAAACATTTGTAGCGTATAAACGTGTTTCAAAATCTCCAGTTAACTCATCCTGAGTAGATGGATCTGGTCTTAAAGCAGTCTTACGTTCTACTCTTGCATCACCAGGCGTTGCATCTGCAATAAAGCTTGGGTGTACAACTATTTGGTCACCATTATTTGGGTTTTCCGGAGTAGATGGACCTCTAAAAACAGGATTAGTTTGGTCATTAGCTTGTTGAGAAAACACATGCTTTGGTCCTGCATTTAGCTCCTCTAAAGTTGTTGCATCTAGGTTTAAAGAAGAACTTGCAAGTGCTGTTAGTGCGCCGTTACCGTCGCCAGCATATACAGCAGCTAAAGCAGCTACACCTCTATTAAATTCCTGAAAATCAGAAACACTAGTGCTAAAACCAGCTAAAGGGAAAATAAAACTTGTACCGGCATTAGATAAATTAGTGTTAGCTTCTTCTAATAAAGCTCTAACATCTGCTATTGCAGCATTAAAATCTAAAATAGGACCTAAGTTTAATTCATCTGCAACATCAGTTCTTGCCATTCCGTAAGACTTAAGTATTTGTATAAGCTCGTATGCTTGAATTGTTTTTGCAAAACCAGCATAACCATTACGTTCTGTGTCATCTATAGACTCAGTGTTGTCAATAGCATTTAGTAGGATGTTAGTGTTTTTTATAGCACGGTAGTTACCATTCCATTGAGAAACACTATAAAATGAATTGTTATCTAAACCAATTCCGTTTTTTCCTAATAAATCTCCTGTGTTACGAGGATCTGCATCAAAAAGATACAATTCTCTAGCCATAGTTCCGCTTGCTGTAGTTTCTACACCAAGGCCATTACGAGTAGTAGACTCTATACCAACAACTAATTCGTTTAGTTGTCCTATTGTTGCATTTTCTTGTACACCACCTAAACTTGGGGCGTTAGGATCAACGACTTCGTCGAACTCACAAGAACCAAAGGTCATTGCCGCTAGAGCAACTGTTCCTATGATTGAAATTTTCTTAAAAATATTTTTCATAATTACTTTTTATTAAAATGATACGTTAAAGTGGAAGTAAAATTGACGTGAACTTGGGAAAGGAGTTACCTCAATACCACTTGATAGGCCAGCACCACCATTTACAGAAACTTCTGGGTCGTAACTAGAGTAATCTGTAATTGTAAAGATGTTTCTAGCAGATAAACCAAATTTTACGGTATCTACTGTTTCGCCAAATATGTTGTTTACAGTTGCACTTGGCAGTCTGTAATACACAGCAGCTTCTCTTAATCTTACGTAACCAGCAGGCTCAACAAAACGTAATGCGTTTGCAGGTTGCCCTAATCTGTCTTGTCCTTCTGGAGTTTCTAAATCTGGAGATGTTTGTCCTAAATCTGTAAGGAATCTAGAAAGGTTAAGGTTTTCACCACCTTTTTTCCATTGTAATAGGAAAGATACATCTACATTATTAAATAACGTTAAGCTGTTATTAAATGCCATTTGGAAATCTGGCTCTACGTTACCTACTTGTAATAGCTCACCATCTACACGACCAACAAGTTGTGTTACAGGTTGTCCTTCTTCAATATAAAAAGTACCTAAACCAGTACCAAAACCAGCACCTGGCTGAGCAAATGCAGGAACATCTAAGCGTGTTACTTCAGAACGGTTAAGGTAAAATTGAACACCTGTATTCCATTTAAAGTTTTCAGTATCTACAACATCAGATCTTACAGCTAATTCTATACCTTCATTCATAAGGTCTGCTAAGTTTGTAGTTTCTGTTGTAAAACCAGAAGATGCAGGAAGTGATCTAGAAAGAATAAGATCATCTACATTTTTATTGTAATACGTTGCCTCTAAGTTAATACGGTTGTTTAAGAAGCCCATATCAAAACCTATCTCAAATTCTGAAGCTGTTTCTGGCTCAACATCTGGATCTCCTCTTAAGCCTCCTAAAGACTGTCCAGAGTTTCCTCCAATGTTACTAGACCCTAAACTTGTAAAAGTAGCTCCAAATCCTGCAGGCGCACCTGTTTCACCATAAGCAGCTCTAAGCTTAAACTGGTTGATAGAATCTATGTTCCAAAAGTCAAAGTTATTTAAGTTAACAGCAACAGAAGCTTTTGGGAATCCATAAAATTTATTTGGGTCACCATTTCTAGAAGACTTATCTAATCTATACCCTAAGGTAGCAATTACTTGGTCTTTATAGTTACCTTCAACTTGTCCAAAATATCCAAAATCTCTTTCGTCTGAAACAAACTGAATAATACTTTGGTTTACAGATTGAGATACATTTGTTTGTCCAGCAGCTAATTGAGAACCAATACTATTTACAAGGTTAGATTGTTGTTGTAAGTATGTTGTACCTAATTGTGTAGTTAAACCTAAGTCTCCTTCCATAGCATCGTGATTCCATATCGCAATAGCTTGAGTGTTAATTTGCGTAAAGTTGTTTTTACCTTGTGCAACAAAACCAAGTTGACCACTAGCAATTTGTCCTTGGTGATCTTCTGGAACGTAAACATAAGTTTGGTTAGCTAAATAATCTAAACCACCACTTAATACTAATTTTACACGGTTTACATCGTCCGTATATAACTTAGTGTTTAAAGTAAGACCTTGTATAATTCTATCATTTTGGTCTTCGTTTGTAGCTCTATCTCTCGTGTCTAATGGGTTACCAGGATAGTTAGGGTTGTTAGGATAGTTTCCATTTTCATCTGGGAAAAGGTTGTTCCAAGGTCTTGTAAATGCTAAAGTGTACCCATAAGATAAACCACCTTCATTTTCATTACCTGTAAAACTACGTGAAGAGTTACTTCTTACATAGTTTGTAGTAGATGTAAAGTCGAAAACATCAGAAAGTTTGTGATCTACGTTAGTTCTAATAGAAAAACGATCAAAACCAGTACGCTTTATAATACCTTCTTCATCTCTGTAAGACCCACCAACGTAAAAGCTTGTTTTTTCATTACCTCCAGTAGCACTTAATGCTGTTTCTGTAATTATACCAGTCTCACCATAAATAATATCTTCATAATCGTATAAAGAACCATTTGCTGCAAGTGTAGCATCGTATTTTAGAGCTTCATCTTCACCAAAAGTATCTACTACAGATTGTCTTGTCCAAGGTCTTAAACCTAAAGGATTAGCAATTCTTGTAATACCAACATCTTGCTTAAAATTAATTTTTGTTTTTCCAGTCTTACCTCTTTTAGTTGTAATAATTATTACACCGGCATTACCACGTTGTCCATAAATAGCAGCTGCAGAAGACCCTTTAAGTATTTCAATATCTTCAATATCGTTTGGATCGATATCTGCAAGACGGTTTGAAGAGTTTTCCTCGTTTCCACGGTTTGCACCAGATGCAAAACGTAATCCAGAAGGAATCTCAACATTGTTAATGTATACTCCATCTACAATAATAAGTGGTTGGTTGTTACCGTTAATTGAAGAAATACCACGTAAACGTAGTGCGAAACCTCCACCTGGCGCACCAGAAGAAGATGTAATATTTACACCTGTAACTTTACCATAAAGTGCACCATCTACACTAGTTTGTCCAGTAGTTCCTACAAGTTCCTCGGCAGATACTGTAGAAACTGCATTGGCAAGGTTTTTACGTTTTACAGATGTTCCTAGTCCTGTAACTACAACCTCATCAAGTGCAGCAGCAGACTCTTCTAATGAAGCATTAACAGTTCCTGCAGATGAGACAGAAATCTCTTGGGTGGTAAACCCTAATGAAGAAAAAACCAGAGTTGCAGGTGTAGCTCTTAGTTCTATAGTATAATTACCATCAATGTCGCTCACTGCGCCATTGTTTGTTCCTTTTTCGATAACGTTTACAAAAGGAACGGTTTCTCCTGATCCTGCTTTAGTTATTTTTCCCGTAACCGTCTGTGCGACCATAGCTAAAGGAAAGATAAGCAGTACAAGCAAAATCAATTTTTTGCTAAAATACAAGTGTTTCATAATGAATTGGATTTGATTAATATGTGACGAATGTAGAAAATACATAAGCGAATATAATGCATTTGTTAAATATTTAACAAATAGAAACGTTCATTGTTCTAAAAACAAGGTGTAAGTGCAATAAGTGAGAAACAACTATTAAAATATGCAATATTTTTGTTAAATTGTAAAATCTAGCTGCAGTTTAAAGAGATAATCATTTCTCGTAATTCCTATTCTTTTACAGTGCTTAAATCTATACAAGTTCTTAAATTTGCACTCTTAAATTTAAGTTATGTATAGATCACATTCTTGTGGTGAGTTAAACTCAGATCACATTGGTAATCAAGTCACTCTTTCTGGATGGGTGCAAAAAGTAAGAGATAAAGGTTTTGTGGTATGGGTAGATCTTAGAGATCGTTATGGTATAACTCAATTAGTTTTTGATGAGGAGCGTACGTCTTTAGAGATATTAAATCGTGCCCAAGAACTTGGTCGTGAGTTTGTTATACAAGCAAAAGGAAAGGTAATTGAGCGTGAATCTAAAAACAAGAATATCCCAACTGGTGATATTGAAGTGCTCGTTGAAGAACTTACTGTTCTTAATGCTGCAAAAACACCTCCTTTTACTATTGAAGATGATACGGATGGCGGTGAAGATTTAAGAATGAAATACCGTTACTTAGATATAAGAAGAACTCCAGTTAGAGAGAACTTAATATTTAGGCACAAGGTTACTATTGCAGTAAGAAACTATTTGTCAGACTTAGGGTTTATTGAAACCGAAACTCCATACTTAATAAAATCTACACCAGAAGGTGCAAGAGATTTTGTTGTACCTAGCAGAATGAATGAAGGACAATTTTATGCCTTGCCACAATCTCCTCAAACTTTTAAGCAATTGCTTATGGTTGGTGGTATGGATAAATACTTTCAAATTGTAAAATGCTTTAGAGATGAAGACTTAAGAGCAGATAGACAGCCAGAATTTACACAGATAGATTGTGAAATGGCGTTTATAGATCAAGAAGATATCTTGAATACATTTGAAGGTTTAACTACACATTTACTTAAAGAACTTAAAGGAGTAGAGGTTACCGAGTTTCCTAGAATGACCTATGATGACGCAATGAAGCGTTATGGTAATGATAAGCCAGATATTAGGTTTGGGATGGAGTTTGGTGAACTAAACGAAGTTACACAACATAAAGACTTTGGTGTATTTAACTCTGCAGAACTTGTAGTAGGTATAGCAGTACCTGGAGCATCATCATATACTCGTAAAGAAATAGACGCCTTAGTAAATTGGGTTAAAAGACCTCAAGTAGGTGCTTTAGGAATGGTGTATGTAAAATGTAATGAAGATGGAACCTATAAGTCTTCGGTAGATAAATTTTATGACCAAGAAGATCTAGCAAAATGGGCAGAAGTTACTGGTGCTAAACCAGGCGATTTAATTTGCGTGCTTTCTGGAGATACACATAAAGTAAGAACACAACTTAGTGCATTGCGTATGGAAATGGCAGAGCGTTTAGAACTAAGAAAGTCAGACGAATTTGCTCCACTATGGGTAATAGATTTTCCATTATTAGAATGGGATGAAGATACAAAGCGTTATCACGCTATGCACCATCCATTTACGTCACCTAAACCTGGACAATTAGAGCTTTTAGAAACTAATCCTGGAGAAGTGAAAGCAAACGCATACGATCTTGTCTTAAATGGTAATGAAATAGGTGGAGGTTCTATACGTATACACGATAGCAAAACTCAAGCTTTAATGTTCGATTATTTAGGCTTTACTCCAGAAGAAGCAAAAGCTCAATTTGGATTCTTAATGGATGCTTTTCAATACGGTGCACCACCACACGGCGGACTAGCATTTGGGCTTGATAGATTGGTAGCCATATTAGGTGGACAAGAAACTATTAGAGATTTTATAGCATTCCCTAAAAACAATGCTGGTAGAGATGTTATGATAGATGCTCCTTCAAAAATAGATGAAGAGCAACTTAAGGAGCTTCATCTTAAGCTTAACCTGTAATTATGAAAAAGTTTATTGTCATCTTATTTTTTAGTTGTGCAATATTACTTTGCCTTGGTTTTTGGAAATTAGATACAGAAGATGTTGCCTTGGGTCATAAACTTATAGGAACAGCTTGTTTGTTAGGCATGTTCATTCTTATACCTTGTTTTATATATTACCGTTGGAAAGGGAAAAATGTTAGAGATTATATGCTAACCGATGAAGCCTTTAAACGAATGAAAGAATTTAATAAAGACAAAGAGAAGAACAAACGAAATCCCAACAACTCTAAATAATTAAAAAACGCAGACTCTTATGAGCTGCGTTTTTTTAAGCTTTTTTCTGAAATCAATTTTGCTATATTTATAACATGATTGCAAAACGAGTTTGTTTAGAGTGTGGTACAAAGTTAATGGGTCGAGTAGATAAAAAGTTCTGCCATGACGGTTGTCGTAACGCTTACAACAATAATATTAATAAGGACAGTAAAAATCTTATTAGAAATATTAATAACAGACTTCGTAAAAACTACCGAATTTTAGAAGCGTTTAACCCCAAAGATAAAACCAAGACTACGCGTACTAAATTACTTGCCAAAGATTTTGACTTCAATTATTTTACAAGCACATATACAACCAAAGCAGGCAATGTGTATTACTTTGTTTATGATCAAGGTTATTTAGAACTAGATAATGATTTTTTCGCACTAGTAAAGCGACACTAACTAATATGGATACAGAAACTATTCTATTAATTGCAGGTTTTGCTTTTGCATTTATAATTATAATATGCAGTTACTATTTTTCAAAACGTAATGTTGTATTAAGGCAATTAACCAAAGTGAAAAGCACATCTTTAGTTAGTGTTAGGCATAATCAAAAAGTGAAGGTTTTTGGAAAAGTAAAAGCAGGTACAGATGTACTAACCGCACCATTAAGTAAAAGAAAGTGTGTTTATTATTACGTTGAAGTTAAAGAAAAGAATGGAAATAACGGAAGCCGAACCATCTTTAAAGAAGAACGTGTAAAAAACTTTTTGATTGAAGCAAATGGCGCTTTTGCAGTAATAAAACCGCAAACTAACTTAAAGACTGTAACTAGTTATGTGGTACAAGATATAAGTCATTCTACCGGATTTTTAAATGACGCTTCACCACGCTTAAGACATTTTATTAGGACAAGAGATATAGGAGCAACAACACTATTTGGTTTCAATAAAAACTTAGAATACAAAGAATCATCTATTGAAATAGGAGAGCGCATTGCTGTACTTGCTACAGCAAAATGGAAAAAATTAAACTCGCCTATCGAAGGTTACAACTATTCTAGCATATTAGAGCTAGAGGGAACACAAGACGACAAACTAATCATTACAGATGATCCTGAAGCTTTTAAAGACAAACTTTAACTTACTTCCAGTTTTGTTGCTTTAAGTTTAAAGCAGCTTTTAAAATATCTTTTTGACTAATTAATCCTACAAGCTTCCCTTCTTCAACAATAGGAAAACGCCTCCTTTTAGCGCTTAAGAATTGGTTGGCTGCATCAAAAATATTCATATTACCATCTATAGTTTCTACATCTCTTACCATGTGTTTTTCAACTTTAGCATCATCCATTGGTAAATTGTGGTATCTACTATCACTTATCTGTTTTATGCAGTCACCTTCAGAAATAATACCAACAAGTTCATTTTGGTCATTTACTACTGGACCACCAGAAATTTTGTGTTTTACGAGTGTCTGTATCACCTCCATCACGTTTTGGCTTGGTGTGAAGGTGACGAGTTTTCTACTCATATAATCAGACACCGTAATTTGCTCTTTGCTACCTTTTGTAGGTTTAGCTCTACGACCCATGTAATTTGAAATTCCCATAATATAAGTGGTTTAGTTAACACTTAAAGTTAGGTAATAATTTAATACAGGTCTTTATATTCTTCAATAAAATTAAAATACAGGCAGTTGAGAGTTAGTGGTTTACCAGTAAAAATGTTTAGCTTCAGCTTGTTTCTTAATAGCCGCTAACATCGCGCTCTGTAGGTTGTTAGCCTTATTTAATGTTGTAGTTTCTTTGGCTATGTAATTTTTTCGTTTGGTGTTTAATTGCTGTATTTTTTCTTGTAATTGCTTACGCTCTTTAGTTTTTACTACAATGTAGGCTTCAATCTCTGCTGTAGATTTTCCTGCCAATGCTTTAGGTAGTTGGGCAGTATTTAATTTTGAAAGGGTTACTTCATTTTCATTTACAGCATCTACAAGATCCCAACTTTTATTTGTGTAAAGATGAGAGCTTTTACTAACTGCTCTTTTAATTGCGCTACTCTCATTATAACTCATAGCATTATCATCTTGCGACATTTGTACTTCAGCTTTTTCTAGGCCTTTTGCGCCATACGGTATATAGGTGTTATTCAATTTTGTGTTTAATTTTAAAATAGCATCATCGTATGGAGAGGCAACGTGTACTATGGCCTTATTATGATCTATTGCCATATAATCGCCTCCAGTAAGTAGTGCACCATCTCGCCAATAAGAAGAAACGCCATGATTGTAGCTTCCGCAGAACATAGTATTTACGGTAATGTCATGTTCTTTAGCATTTTGTGAGGCATCAACATAGTTTATTTGTCCTTGCGTATACGGTTCATTTCCTGCTATAAAAATAAGCTTTAAGGTTTCGTCTTCGTTTTCCCATTCTAAATTGGTTACTGCAGTTTGTACAACTGTACCACAATATTCACTGCCGCCATTAGTAGTTAAAGAAAATAATGCTTTTGAGACATCATCTAAATCTTGTGTGAACTCTAAAATTTTGCGAGTATAGCCGTCATATTGAGAAAGGTTACTATTTCCATACTCATACAAAGCTATACTTAAGGTTGGTGCTTTTCCATAACATTTAGCTAAGGATAACTCATTTACAATATCCCAAAGTTGAGCTCTTGCTTGGTCTATTAACCCGTCCATACTATTACTGGTATCTAACAATAATGCAACCTGTATTTTTGGAGTCTCGTTAGTCGCAGGTGTGTGTAATTGGTGAGTAACTTCTGGAGCATCTGCTAAGAGAGTTTCAGATTTTGAATTTGCATTTACGCAGCCAATAAGACTTAAACAACTTACAATAATTGGTAGGGCATTAATTTTCATCATCTTTTTTTTAATTGAACATCATAAAAGTACTTGTACAGCAGTGCAATAAAAATTGGTAATGAGTAACTGGTATATACTATTGAGTGAATAGTCCATATGAATGATTCAGCTATTCAAAATGAGAGCAAAAACGTATTAAATTGAGTATTTACAGCACATCTGCATTTTTTTGAACCGTTTTATTGTAGTAGGTTTAACCTTTCAAAAGTACTTATGAAACACTTTTTTATCATCTTATTTTTCATCTGTTCAGTGCCTTGTTGTGTTGCTCAAATTGGAGAACAAACTATTGTGAGAGGTACAGTTTTAGAAGAAGGCACATACAATCCTTTTCCTAACGCTAATGTTGAGGTTGTTGGAGGCGCTTATACGACCACAAATGCGGCTGGCGAATTTAGGTTACAGGCAAGAATAGGAGAAGAGCTTGTCATTAGACACGAAGATTTTGAAACGGTGTATCATACCATTGGTAGAAACGACAATATTAAACTCACAGTTGCACCAAACAAAACAAAACCTAAAGCTGTAAAACGAAATAAACAGGTTACTCAAGAACGTTTTCAGCAGTATTTAGACTCTGCCAAAAATGTACTAAAAAAAGATGCAAAAATAAGTATCGAGTATGTTGCTAAGGCCTTGGCAACAGATCAAGAACAAGCGTTATCTAAACTTCAAAAAGCAAAGGCTTATGAGTTGCTGGGCGATATTTACACGTATTGGAAACAGCATGATTTAGCAGTAAGCAATTTCAAGTTTGCTATACGAGATAATGTTTCAACACAACGCCAGCTAAAATTGGCGAAAGCTTATACACTCAATAAGAACTACCAAGAAAGTATATCTCTTTATAATGAGCTTAAAAATAAATCGCTTTCTAATTATAATGAAGTTTTACGATTAGAAGGTTTGGGAGATACCTATAAAAATACTGGTGATTTAAATAAAGCTATTACCCAATATCAACAAGCGCTTACCTTGGCAGAAAAGCATTTGTTTACGCCAAAAGTTACAGACTTAAATTCCAAAATCGCGGAGGCTTATGATGCTAAAGGAGCTACTAAGCCTGCAGAAGATTATTATGAAAATTCTTTAAACCTTGCTAATAAGGAAACACGTAAACGTGCTGCAGAAGAAAAAACTAAGGTAGCAGATTTTTACAGTAAGAATAGATCTTATAGAGAAGAAATTCAATTACGCCAAGAGGCCTTAAAAGATATTGAGGTATTGTCTGAAGATGCTGTGGAGAAAGAACAGGAAATTGATAACGAGAGTGCATTAACGCCACAAAAACAAAACTATAAAATTGCAAACGCCTACGCTGCACAGGAAAATATTGAAGATGCCATACCGTATTTACAAAAGAGTATAAAAGAAGCCAAGACAAATAATGATTTGGTGGTGCAAAAGGACGCAACTAGAAAATTAGGAGAGCTTTATAGAGCAAAGGGAGATATAACTAAAGCCGAAGAAACGTTTAAGGATTATGAAGTTGTTGTAGATCAACTTTACGTTCAGAAAGAACAGGAAATTTCTCAGGCAGCTCGGTTTAGTAGAGACCTCACACTAAAACAAACTCGAATAGAAAGCTTAGAAAAAGATAGAGCGCTAAATGAGTCGCGTTACCAATTAGCAGTAGAAAATCAAAGCTTAGTAAACCAAAGCAACAGAAGACAAAAATGGATTATTGGTGTTTTAATTGCATTGGCGTTGGCACTATTGGTTGCAGCATATTTAATGTACAGGAATAATAAACAACAAAAATTTGCAAATAACTTGTTGGCTTTAAAGTCGCTGCGCTCACAAATGAATCCGCACTTTATATTTAACGCACTCAACTCTGTAAACAGCTTTATAGCAACTAATGATGAGCGTGCCGCTAACAGATATCTATCAGAGTTTTCTGGGCTTATGAGAGCTGTTTTAGAAAACAGTGAGGAAGATTTTATACCATTATCAAAAGAGATAGAGCTGCTTCAAAAGTATACCAAGTTAGAGCACTTTAGGTTTCAGGATAAGTTTGATTATGATATTTTGGTCGATGATGCAATCCCTACAGATCAATTTAAAATTCCGCCTATGTTATTACAGCCTTATGTAGAAAATGCAGTGTGGCACGGCTTGAGGTATAAGGAAGATAAAGGTAATTTGTTGGTGCATTTTCAATTAAAAGATGAGCATACAGTAGTTATTATAATTGAAGATGATGGTATTGGCAGAGCTCAATCTAAAGCTATTAAAACAGACAATCAGAAAAAACAAAAGTCTCAAGGCATGAGTAATATACAACGTCGTATTTCAATTTTAAACGATATGTATAGTGACACTATTGCAATTGCCATTTCAGATAAAGACCAAACTAACCACACAGGAACTCGTGTTGCTGTAACCTTAAAGAAACACTAATGATCTTAGATGCCATTTTAGTTGAAGATGAGGCAAGAAGCCGTGATATTCTTAGAAATTACATTACTAAATATTGTCCCAATATTAATTTGGTAGGCGAAGCAAGTGGTGTAGATGAAGGTCTTGAGCTTATAAGAAATCATCAATTAGATCTTGTGTTTCTAGACGTTGAAATGCCGTATGGTAATGCGTTCGACCTTCTTGAAAAAGTAGGTGATCGCACATTTGAAACAGTTTTTGTTACCGCTTATGATCATTATGCAAAAGACGCCTTAAATGCTCACGCTTCGTACTATCTTTTAAAACCAATAAATATAGATGAGCTTATAAAAGCTGTAGATTATGTGGTGGCTATAAAAACCAAAGAAACACAGTTAAAGGATAAAGTGCTTTCTGCAAATATAAAAGCTGTAGATGGTAAAATAACCATTCCTACACAAGAGGGTTTTGAGGTCTTACAGGTTAATAACATTTTATACTGCGAAGCAGATAACAACTACACTACCATTTATATAGAAGACACTAAAAAAGTGGTGAGCAAAACTCTTAAGTATTTTGAGGATGCGCTAACAGATTCTGGTTTTGCCAGAATACACAAATCCTATCTTGTTAATGTAAACGCCATTACCAAATATATAAAGGGAAAAGGTGGCCAAGTAGAGTTAAAAAACGGCAAAGTACTTTCTGTTTCTGCATCTAAGAAAGCAGATCTTTTAAATTACTTTTCCTGATCTTCTAACATAGTTAGTGCAAACTTAAGTTTCCAATACGGTATGGTTTCTTCAAAATGAAGGTAGTAGGGTTTTAAACCTTCAGGATGGTTTAATGTTTTACTTGCAGTCTTAACTTTATAGAGTTCTTCATCTGTTACAAATTCATTTAAGTTTAATGAAAGTTTATCTTCTAAATGAAGCTTTAGTAAATGGCTGTAAATAGTGTTTAAAGACAAATCACGCTCTTTGCTAATATCTTCAACAGGCATTCCTTGCGTATATAATTGAAGCGTTTGTTGGTACGTGTCTACCTTAGGTTTTTGTTGTGCATTATATGTTTTAATAACATCAATAAATGGTTCTGCATAGCTCTCTAACTTAGCTTTACCAACACCACTAATATCTGCAAAAGCTTCAATTGTGGTAGGTTGTTTCTTAATCATATCTTTTAAGCTGGCATCACTAAAAATAATATAGGCAGGCACATTTTTTTCAGCAGCTATAGCAGAACGCTTGCTTCGCAATTGCTCAAATAGGCTGTCATTCTTAGTTACTTTAGTAGTCTTAGCATCTTTTAAAGCTTTCACATCTTCGGTATGTGCTAATTGAATGTTCTGCCCTTCAAATAAAATTGCCTTTGCTAAAGGTGTAAGCACTAATCTTCCATTTTCGTGAAAGTAAACCTCCAACACACCAAGATTTATTAATTGAATAATGTATTGCTGTAAATCGTTCCAGGAAACATTGTTTATAGCACCATAGGTCTTTATATGCTGGTATCCTTTATCAAATACTTGTGCATTTTTGGCACCACGTAACACATCAACAATTATAGTGACACCTTCTTGTTCATTAACGCGTGCCACTGCCGAGCAAACCTTTTGCGCTATAACTGTTCCATCTACATATTTAGGCGGATTTTGACAAACATCACAATACCCACAATCTTTAGTAAGATGTTCTCCAAAATAATTAAGCAAGGCTTTTCTGCGGCAACTTAAAGCTTCAGCGTAATGTTGCATACGCTCTAATTTTGCCAACTGAAACTCTTCTGTAGCAGTGCCTTCGGTAAATCTGCGTAATTGTATCACATCTGCATAACTGTAAAACAGTAAGGTGTGTGCTTTTAAGCCATCTCGTCCTGCACGACCAATTTCTTGATAATAGCCTTCTATATTCTTAGGCATATTATAATGTATAACCCAACGCACATTACTTTTATCTATTCCCATACCAAAGGCAATGGTTGCCACAATAATGGGTGTGGTGTCATTTACAAAATCCTCTTGTATGCTAGCACGATCTTCTGGAGATAAACCTGCGTGATAAGCTTTAGCCTTATAGCCAGCTTGTTTTAGTTTTTGGGCAAGCTTTTCTGTACTCTTTCTGCTCAGGCAATAAATAATACCGCTTTGGGCACCTCGAGGACCTAAAAAATTAAGAATTTGTTTAATGCGACTTTGACCTGGTCTTACATCTAAAAATAAATTTTGCCTATCAAAAGAGGCCAAGTGCTTTTTAGCGTGAGAGATATTAAGCTGTTTGCTAATATCGTCTTGTGTTGCCTTATCGGCAGTTGCTGTAAGAGCAATTATGGGAATTTCCGGAAACTCCTTTTTTAAACTCCCAAGTTTAGTGTAGGCTGGTCTAAAATCATGTCCCCAAGCAGAAATACAATGCGCCTCATCTACCGCAATTAGGTTTAGAGTAATTGTACTAATGGTGTGGCGTAAGTTTGGTAAGCTTTCTGGTGCCACATAAAATAAAGATAACTCACCTTTTGTAAGTTGTTGCAACACGTGTTGCTGCTCTTCTTCTGGTTGGCTACTATTGTAATAAGCAGCAGATATACCATTGGCTCGCAATGCATCTACCTGATCTTTCATAAGAGCAATTAATGGCGAAATAACCAAAGCAGTTCCTTCTTTGGCTAATGCAGGCAATTGGTAGCACAACGATTTTCCACCACCAGTAGGCATAATAGCTAAGGTGTCTTTCCCCGAAAGCACATCGTTTATAATGGCTTCTTGGTTGGGCTTAAAGCTGTCATAACCAAAATGAGTTTTTAATAGTTGGGTGATAGGTGATGTAGTAGATGTCATTTAAAAGTGAGCTTTCTATAGTATACGTTGCGCCGTTAAGGTAAGAATTAGGGATGAGTGAAAAACGAAAAGCGAAGAAAAATATATGTAATATATATGTTGTTTTCTTCGCTATTGTTTTCTGGCTTTAAAATTATTTAGACATCATTAGCAGCTCACTGCAAACCACTTCTGTGGTGTAGCGTTTGTTGCCATCTTTATCGTCCCAAGAACGGTTGGTAAGCTTTCCCGTTATGGCCACTTCTTTTCCTTTACACACATAATTTTCTACAATCTCTGCGGTTTTGCCCCAAGCTACAATATTGTGCCAATAGGTTTGTTCTACCTTTTCTCCATTTTTGTCCTTATAAGACTCGTTTGTGGCGATTGAAAATTTAGCCAGTTTCTTACCTGACTCTAAGTTTATAATTTCTGGGTCTTGTCCCAAATTCCCGATCAATTGTACGTTGTTTCTTAGCGTTTGCATAATAATTAGTTTTTAAATTAAACAATTGAGATAATGACAGATTAGTTGTATTGACTGCCGATGCAAAGATGTAGCGGCGTTCTTGTATTAATCGGTAAGTAAATATTTGTAAACGATTGTAAGTGTTTGATGTCGTTTAAAAATGGTTATATAACTATATATTAAACTATTATATTAATTTTAAAATTTTAATTTTTTGTGTCTTTTATTGATTAAGTTTGGATTTGCGCTTATAAACTAGTTGTAAGTAATCTAAAAAAAAACATCAACCTAAAAATCAAACCTTTATGAGTAAGAATTACATTATCGCTTTTTTTGCAGTTTTAATGATTGTGTCTTGTGGAAAAAGCAAACAAGAAATCGAATTAGAAAAAGCTAAAATTGAATTAGAGAAAACTAAATTAGAATTAGCTTCAAAAAATGCAGAAGAAGAGCAAGCGAAAGTAGATGATGAAAAAGCTCGTAAGGAAAAGCAAGCCCAAGCACAAAATGCGAAAAAGCAAAAAGAACACGAACAGAATTTAAGAGTTGGTGTACAAAAAAAGCGTACAGACCTAAAAGAAATACTAAACCAAGCTACTTCTGCTTTAACGAGAGCCGAAAACAATTTAAACGAAATAAATGAATTTCAAATTGGCAGGTCTCAATCTACAAAAAATGAGCAGATGCAAACTGCACGTAATGAAATAAATCAAATCAATAGTTTCATATCTGGTTTAAAAACAGAAATGGCAGAATTGGAAATGCATAAGACTTTTAGTTTTCAGAAAAAACCAAAAAGTTTAATGGAATTTATATTTAAATCTGCCAAATCTCGTGACTTTTCTAAATTCAGATATTTATGTGACCCTTATGGCGAAAATGAAAAAGAAACCAATGGAATTTGCTATGCAGAAATGATACCAGCAATGGATGAACAAGTCGCAGAACAATTTGGAAATGGAAGAATAATTGGACAGGCGAAAATTAATGGTAATAAGGCAGAAATAGAATTTGCATTTGGTCCAAGTTCGAGTAGATTAGAAACAATGAAAATGGTTAACCGAAATGGAAGTTGGTATCTGATGGGAATGTAGAAAGACTGCTTACAACATCGTATAAAAAAAATAGGCAATTGGTGGCTAAACTGAATGGTTCAAGCACATTTTCAAGGTCGCCAAATTTTTAAATTTGGCTTATTGACAAAAAAAGATAATAAGAAAAATTTAAAAATTCGGCTTGTGCTCAACCCAATAGATAGCGTGCAAATCCGCCCTACAGTTCTTATACACAACCGTTTTGCATAATAGAAAAAAACATTGTGAACTAAATTAACTAACGAAAAATATGAAAAAAATTACGCTGATTTTATTACTATCATTTGGAATTACATTGGTTGGATGTAAAGAGAATAATCGACAAAAAACGCCAGCCGAGTTGAAAATGGAATTGCAAATGCAAGAGAATAATAGTCCAATGGAATATATGAAATTGGAAAATGTTACAATGAGCAAAAATAAAATCAAAGACGCTGGACTGTTTTCGAGTGCTAAATATGATGGCTATTTAATTACTGGTCAAGCAATAAATACTGCGACAATGGCGAAGTACAAAGATTTGAAAATAAGAATTGAAATTTATTCAAAAACAAAAACTGTTATTGACAATAATACCTACGTACTTTATGAATTTTATCAACCAAATTCACGCAAAGATTTTACGCTAAAAGTGAACCCACCAAACGCAATGGAAAGTTTTAGAGTTTTCGTAGCTGGTGCAACCCCAACTTATGAATGACAATGCAAAATGAAATGAAATATTGCGGAACAACTATGGGCAACAATGTATATAAAAAATAGCGCGAGCATTTGCAAACACAGAGGTTTGGGCACTTTTTCGAGGTCGCCAAATTTTTAAATTTGGCTATTTGAAAAAAGAAAGATAAATTAAAAAAAATATAAAAATTCGGCTCTGTGTTTATCCAAAAAGCTAGTGTCTTTTTGCACGCTATGTTTCATACACAAACCGTTGTATGTAATTATGAAAAAAACGATTATAACTATATCTTTTGTGTTTTGCACTCTCTCTTTAATTGCTCAAATTAACAGCGAAAAAGAAGCAGTTAATGCAATGAAATGGTTGCTCGAAAACCCTCAAATTGAATCAAAAAAAATATTCAATACAAAAACAAGTGAAATTACAGCTTGGAGACTATCTAATGTGCTAAACCCTGAATTACACCTTAAAGAAAAAGTTGATTTTATAATGGAACTAGGTGACTCTGATTATTCGAATGAGTTTTCGGTTATCTATGACTTTGGTAATTTTATCCAAAAGATTGAAAACAGTAATTACAACAAGAAATTATTTGAATTTTATTCGATAAGAGGAGTTCTTAAATATTATAAAATCTTAATAAAACTTGATGAAAATTGTGTAATAAATTACCTAGATGATCTAATCGTACTTTCTGAAAAAGAACTAATTGAAAAATTTACGACTAAAAATTAACTACATACAACAATGCGTATAATTCATTGCTAGTTCTAGCCTACTTACGAAAGTCCTCTCGGACTTTCTATCTGTGATTTATTTGCTAAATTTAGTGCTTAAACACGCAACTACTCATAGCCGAGACCGTTACCTACAAATGTGAAAAAAATCGTCAAAATATTAATCTTATTGATTGGATTCGTAATTCAAGCACAAAATCCAATGCCTGAATTTCGCACCCTGATAGGAAAAATAGTTGATTTTAAAGGCGAACCAATGCCAGGTCAAACAATTATAATTAAAAGTACCGAATTAGGTACAACAACGGATTGGGACGGAAATTTCTGTCTTGTTGTTCCTGAAAATCAAATTATATTTATTGAAATCTCGTGTTGCTTTACTCCGATTTTTAGAGCGATTGAACCTGACGACAAATATGTGAAAATAAAAATTGGACGAAAATCACAAGAAAGGAAAAATAAGAAAGCGTATAATAAATGGAAACCGATTAAAGACTCGCTCCCTATAATTATGAAGAGAATATATTCGGAAGTTGATTATGACAAGATTGCGGAGAACATATGTAGGTAATAACGTATGAAAACAATAGGGTAATTGTAGCAAAACCCAATGGTTCGGGCGCATTTGCAAGGTCGCTAAATTTTTTAATTTGGCTTATTGAGAAGAAAAGATAATAAGAAAATTAAAAAATTCGGCTCGTGTTTAACCGAAAAGTTATCGATAATTTGCACGCTACGAGCCATATACACAACCGTTGCCGCGAATTTGAAAAATGACGATACTACTATTTTCAGCATTTCTACTTTTAATAATTTTGTTAATTAAACTTTTTGCTTGTAAAAAGCGGAATAGTGGATTGAGAATACTCGTAGGATTCGGAATTGTAATCGGACTTTCGGCTTTGGGCTTGAATTTATTGTTTGACGACTCATTCGGAGCTTCAACACCAGTCAATGTTCGAACTGAAAACTTGACTGACAAAAAACTAAAGATTTATTCAATAGCTTTTTGGAGCAACAACTGGAATGGAACTGGAAATTATGTGACTTATGACACGGAGCTAAAACCAAATGGAAAGTCTGACTTTTGGTTCGAGAATGATGGAACCATAGAATTCTGGATTGTAGCAAAAAATAGAAACGGAGGAATTGAATACTTGAAAGTTATAACGGAACAAAAAAGTGAATTCGATTTCGAAATAACAGAAACCAAAAACATTAACTCTGACAAAATCCAAATCGCGGAGGAATTGACTTTAAAAAAGGACAAAAGTGAACGAATGAAAAAGTATGCGATTTGGTCGAATATAGGGTTAATTGGACTTCTGATTTTAAGTCTGGTAAAAATAAAATCTGGTGGCAACAATGTATAACCACATTTACGGCGGATTCGACTACGTCCGTATCCACTCGGAATTGCTAACGCCAGTTCTTAACCGAAAAAAACAACTTAAAACCCGTAATTGACGGTTATATTAGACCGTAGCCAATTTGAGAAAAATTAGTTCTCAAGAGTCATATTGTAACACATCAGATAAAAAGCAGACTTATATAATAGAGTATATCCTAAATATTAAATTTAAATACTTATGAAATTAGATGAAGCATCTGCATTTTTCAAAAATTTAATAATAGAATCAGATAATAAAACTGAGATCAAAATTTATAAGAATTTTATTTCAATTTTTACTGATTTGAATAATAGAGATCTTTCAGAAGAACAGTTAAAATCAATAGAAGAAAAACTTGATTCTCTAAATTTTAATGAGAACTCTGATAACAGAAAAAAACACTTCAAGCAAAAGCTGAACCTATTTGTAGGGTATTTAAAAGAAAAATTATCTCTGATTTCAAAAGGTTATTATACTGCAATCGGAATGAGCCTTGGTATGAGTTTTGGAGTTGCGTTTGGAGCAGCTTTCAAAAATGTTTCATATGGATTAATTTTCGGGATGTTAATTGGAATGTTAATTGGAATTGCGAAGGACTCTAAAGCTAAAAAAGAAGGCAAAGTTTTAAGTACGAATTTGTAATAATAACTAGCTACAACACCTTATAAAATTAATTGCTAGTGCAAGTCTATTTTTGAAAATTCTCTCAAATTTTCTATTCGGTTTGTCTTTGCTAATTTAGGTGCTTAAAAAAGCACTATTCTTATACATAAAGGCTGTACAACATTTGATGAAATACAAAACGATAATATTTATAATCGGACTTTTAGTTCTGATTTCTTGCTCTGAAAAGTCGGAATTTCTAAATGATTGCGAATGTGAAAAATTTAATTTAAAAAATGGAATAATTGTAAACGGAAAGGAAAACCGATATTCAATTATTTTGCCAGATAATAGTTGGGAACCAGAAATCGTTGAAAATGGAATAAGTGCCGGAACTTTTGGAGAAAATGCTTTTAAATATTTTGGAGTGACTGAAATGAGAAAAGCAAAACCTTGGAAGTCTCTTGAGGAACAACAAAAGGATGTTGAAAGCAAATATGAAATAATTGAATCTGGAATTACAGACGTTTTTGAAAAGAAAGCCATTTGGAATCTTGTAGAAGAGAAATTCGATACAATACCAATAATCGGATTGTATGTGACTGTTGAGCATCCATCGAAAGATTTATTCTATACTGTGAACCTTGCAGTCTCAAAAAATAAGTATGGAAAAAGAGAAATATGTGAACTCGAAAATATAATCAAGTCGTTTAAAATGAATTAAAAAAACGCTTACCAACAATGTATTATATTAATTAAATCAACAAACCCTTATAAATAAAGGATTCATAAAGAATAATTTAAAAAGGGTACAACATAGGTATAACATTATAAACCACAAGTAGAAGTGATCTAAAGGCATAAAAAAACCGCTTCTAAATTAATAGAAACGGTTTTTAAAATGTATTTAAACTTAAAGTTATTAAGCAGCCGTACCAGAGCCTAAATACACACTATTTGATACTTGACTACCATCAGCAGAAACAAACGCCATAAATAGCTCTACTGTGTCTCCTGCATAGGTGTTTGGAATTGTTACCGATTGAGAACCTGCTGTTCTGTCTGCACCATCTAAAATATAAACAGATTCTTTTTTACTTGGATTGTAAACTAACAACATTGCTTTATCTGTTGCATTTGCGTTACCCTCTGCCGAGTTATCACCCCAACCAAAATCCACTTGTCCTGGTGTTGTTAAGTCAGTAGTTCCGTTTAACACTCCAGATAAAGAACCTCTACTCAATAAAGCTAAAGAATAATCGATTGTGAAGTTAGGTGCAATCCCTCCTACTGCATTATTTAATACATAAGACATTGCAGCATTAAATTCGGTTTTCTTTGTCGCAAAAGACTTGTAACCAACTTTTAAAAACTCTTTGTTTGGTTGTAAATATTCCAATGTAACCGTAAATTTATTACGTTGGTTTACTTGCCCCTCTGTTCGAGGATTCGCCACGCTTGATGGCTTAATTCTGATGTAGTCAATACCTTTCCAACTACCACCAATTACGTTACCTACTTTACCAGATAATCCGCCTAAAATTCCTTGAGAAATCTTACCCATAATATAAAACAATTTAAAATTAAACTCCTTTGGATTTGGTACGGACTTTATATTGCTTTAAAACCTTTATTTCATTATAAATATAACTAAAATAATGCTATTTTGTTACTCTTTTCAGCCGTTTAGACGCCTTTGCATCAAGCTTCATTTGTTTGCATTAATTTGAAACAATTACGAATGTATGCAACTTTTAAAACTGCCATTTTATCAATGACATTTTGAAGCTCTTTTTCTTTTTTACTGATAACCTCAACCGCTTTAATATGTTTTTGCATCTGGTCACATATGTTTGAAGTAGATTTTAACCCTTTTTTTAGCGTTTTTCTGCAATCATCTACAGAAATAAACGGAATAACACTACCTTTTAAATAATAAGCGTAAAAACCGCCTATTTGTAACATCATAGACAAATGAAAAAGCGTGTTTTTCTCTGTTTCCGTTTTTGTGATTACTACAAAACAGTTAGGACAAGGATTTGAGAGCGGTTTTCCGCTGTTAAGTCCTTTGTTTAGGATAAAAAAATGAGGGTTCGAGTAGGTTCTTCCGATTTGGTGGGTTTTCAGTTCAAAAGTTGACATAGCTATCCAATTTAAAATTGCTTCGCTACGCTTCGCGCCATTAATTTTTTAAAAGAAAAACAATAAAAAAAGAAAGCCTAATGCTCTTGTGGCGTGGATGAGGCTGTCAAGGTTTTTGGATAAAAGTTTTTTGAGTTAAAATGTTTAATGAAATAGACAAAATATCTTGAAAAAAGTTTTATTCAAAACCCGTAGGGCTTGACCTTTATAGCCTTGCGCGTTGGCTGTGGTAGCCACATATATTTGCTACCTTTTTTTATTTATTGACTGTTCTTCTAAAACATCTAAAATATCTTGTTTTTTATATAAGATTCTGTTGCCCATACGAATTGGGTTTAAAATACCGTGTTTATTCCAAGAATGTATTGTTACCAAACTGATTCTTAAATATTCGGCGACTTCTTGTCTTGTTAGTAATTCATCATTTTTAGATTTTGATAGTTCTTTAAGGTAATCTTCAATTTTAAGTAATAATTTATCTGCTACCTTATCGGCTAATTCATCAACTGTGACTTCTGTAATTTGGATTGTTTTTGTAAGCATAATGAAATGTATTAAATTAATTGAACAACACTTTTTGGGGCATAAACTCTTAAAAAAATAGGTTATATCCAATTTGAGCGTGGGATGAAGCGTTTGTATGGGTAGCGTTTTAAATAGTTGTTTGATAAAACAGCATTTAAACAAGCTACTTATACAGGACTTTTAGACAATAGCTAATTGCTTTTTTGATCTCTCGACTGGCGCTCGAGACAAGGCGAGCGATAAAAAGTAATGTGCTATGGCGTAGTACTATACATTATAAACCTATTTTTTTATAACCGCTGACTTGGGTGGTGGGGAAAAGTGGACTTTTATATTTGTTAACGAAATGAAACAAACAAAGACTTGAGGTAAGGAAAACTTGAATACTTCGGCTACGCTCAGCACAGGCTTAACGATGGTTTTGTGCAGCTTGAATGAGATAACGAATATAATACTAAACTTATTCAACCTTTTAAATTTACAACCGTTTAATACTTGTTCAAAATATCGTTATAAGTTCGGATTTGTGCGGATGGTGAGTGGATATTTTACATAATACCAGTTATAGCTACAAAATGCATTACTACTGCGATAGCAAACCTTTGAAAAGTGCCGTTTGCTACTATAACTTGTATTATGTAAACATAGCTTTGGGTAGTTTTTGGTGTGAGCGTTGGCAACAGCTTTTTACTTTTTTTTTGTACCTATTTATTAAAATAAAATAGTTTAAATAAAACAAGTAATGTGCTGTGTGAGGGTAGGCAACCAAAAACTACAAGCGCATTGGCGAGCGGAACAAAATAAAAGACAGAGGATTTTGAGGTACGAAAAAACTGGGTTTTATTTTGTGGGGAATTAGCTTACCTTATACCTTTCGGAACGCATTCTAAAGGCTTTTTCACTACCTTCCATAACATCACAAATTTCTCTTTTAATTTCATCTCTTTCAACAGTACCAGAATGCAAAATGGAAGTATATCGACTTTCTGAATCCATTGAAATAATATACTCTGCATCACCATTTACAGGTATATTAGCGTTATGAGTTACAACAATTATTTGTCTATTATCTTTTGCTAGTTTTAACCTATCTACAATCAAATCATATACTAAACGATTATCTAAATCATCTTCTGGTTGGTCTAACAATAAAGGAATTGAACCAAAAGAAAGTAAAAACGTTAAAATTGCTGTCGTTTTTTGACCTGCTGATGCTGTTGATAAAGGTTTAAATTTATCTGAATTTTCAGGTTTGTATTGAACCACGACCTCATCCTCTGGCATAAACAATTCTAGTTCATCCATAGCGCTTGATTTTAATGAGTGAATAACATTTTTAAACTTACCCTTAACTATGGTTGATTTATCTTCAAAATGATTTTTTCTAAATTCTTCTCTTACTCTTTCTATATTTTGCTCTACATTACCCTGAAAGCATAATTCCTTTAACTTTATAAAGTCACTTTCAAATGATGTGTCTTTATTAATTATTTGCCTTATTTGTAATTCAAAATTGGTTTGATTTCTAAATGGATTAATTTTAACTTTTATCTTTTTATCTGATATGTTTTGTTGAATAAACTCTTTACGCTTATTAGTTATATCCTTACATAATTGTATAAATTCAGCTTTATACTTATCTCTTTGTACTAATTCAGAACGTTTACTTTCATTAATAACATTTAACTCTGCTAAATCTAAAGATTTACTTTCTATTTCCTTTGATATTATTTCATATTGATCTATTGCTACAACACCTTCTGCCTCTAACTCTGTTTTCTTTTTATCATAATCAGTAATTGCTTTGATATAAGATTTTTTCCAATTTGAAGATGATATTTTGGTTTCTAAATTTGATTTTATCTTCTCTAAAGAACCAATTAAGTTTACAAATGCTTTGTATTGTTTTACTACCTCATCATCTATATTGGATAACAAACTATCTATTTCATCTTTGTAAGCAACAGAGATACCATCAACACTTACCTTATCTATATTAAAATTTGATTTAAAATCTCCTAATTGAGATATTAAAACCTCAATTTGTTTTTTATAATTATCAAGTAATTTTTCTTCTTCTTCAAAAACTTTTTTTTCAGCCATTAAATCTTTAATACCTGCCTTATCTAAAGTTTTTAATTTCTTTTTTAAATCCTCTATATCGGTTTTTAATTTAAGTCTTGATTTTAATTTCACTTGATAAGCCCTGATAGTACTGCAAGACTTTAAGAAATTTTCTTTTGTTACTTCTCGTTTATCCTTTAAATCATTTATTACTCCAACATTTATATCAATTCTTTCTAATAAAGCATTTGGGTTTTTAGATATCTCAAATATTTGCTTTTGAGAATATTGTTCAAACTCTAAAAAGTTTAAAAATTCTTTATCTTCAATTTCTGTCCAAACATTACCATCCAATCTATGAATTTCTATAAATTGATTTATTGATGAATTAATACTTGAAGCTTTTACCTTATATAAAAAGTGTTTACGGATAAATTCAATAACAATGGTTGAAGCATCATTAAAAACTCCTATTGATTCTATACCATTTAAAACATTTGTCTTATAAAAACTATTATGTTCTGTTATTAAATCAGTAAAGCTTTCGAGATTTTTTGTACGATTAAAAACACCTCTTATAAATCTTAAAATACTGGATTTACCACTACCCCGACCTCCAATAATTGTATTTAGTTGTGGATTAAATTCAACTTTAAAAGGTTCTTTACCTGTTAAAGAAGTATCAGTAATCGTAATTGACTTAATCCAAAAATCTGGTTTTTTAATAATGTTATCAGTATCATTAAAATCATTAACAACCCTATGAAAAGGCAATAGAAATGCCTGACGTAGTCCTTCTAATGTAGGCTTTTCATCCATCTTGATATAAGTAAATCTTGTACCTATACCATATAAACCGTGTTTAGAATTTTTGGGTGCGTGAGGATTGTCTGAAAATGTTAGAATTGCTAACTCTTTATTTTTAGCATACTCAACAGTTCTATACCAATCATAACCTTTAGCATCATCAATTTTAGGTGTTGGATTACTATAATAGTCATTCAAATATGGAACAACTGTTTTAATGGTATTTTTTGTAAATTCATTATCATTAAAGGTTTTATGTACTACTTGAACTGCATTAATATCACTTCGCTTATAAAAATCTTCTAAATTTTGAGCACTCAAAGTACTTAAACCTGCAAACTCGTCTATATGAGCTGGAATTATTAAAGCATCACATTTATCTTTAACAATATCTGCAACCTCAAAAACAGATTTAGTCGTAGTTGCATTTTCTTCACCATATACATTATGCTCAATATCGCATTTACTTAAAAAACTTTTTACTTCCTCTTCACCCTTTGAAGGGTCGAATAATACCAATAAATGAATTTTTGATGTATCGCAAGTTATTTCCACACCAGGGAAAACTGTTAAGTTTTTCTCATTTGCTGCTTCTTGAATCGCTTTAATACCTAAAGGCGAATTATGGTCTGTTACAGCTACACAATCTAAACCTTGCTCAATAGCTTTAGCAACCCATTGCTCTGGTGTTACATTTTTATCATCAAAACATTTGCTTACAGTTGTATGCAAATGTAAATCACATTTATACCACCTTGCTCCTTTAAAATTGTTCATAGATTTTATTAATTCTTATAGACTATTTAATTTCTCAATAAAAATATCCTCTCTATTAGCTTTGTTGTAGAATGGCATACCAATCAATTTATATTGTTGACTTTCGTATAGCTCTATAACCGCTTCTTTTTCTATCTCTTGAAGGAATTGTTCTTTCCATTCATCATTGTATAATAAGTGGTCCCCTTTTGGCTCTATGAATAATTGATAAATAACCTCATCATCTGAATTTTTATCTGTCATATATAATACAAAGTCTGGTTCTGTTGCTTTTGCATCACTAAACCTGTATAACTTAAAGAATCGTTCGTTTCTTAATAAATAGATGTTTTTAAAACGCTCTTTTAAATCTTCAATATTATCGTGGAAATACTTTACTAAAAACTTCTCCTCTGATGAACCATAATTTTCATTGTAAGCATACCAATCTGCTTTGTTTAAGTCTACAAAATATTCTTGAGGAATATCATTACGCATTGTTGGTTTACCTGTTTCTGCTGTTGCATTTTGATTAACAGAAAAAGCTAATTTCTTATCCTTGAAATACTTTCTTAATGGCTCTCTATAGAATGATTTTGTACCTCTATAATCACCAAACTTTGTAGATATTTCATTTGCTATTTTGGAAGCTACACTTATAACAATTTCTAATTTTTGATTAGCAGATAGGTTGTTTGTGTCTTTTTGCAATCCTGTTACTTCTACTACTATACCACCAAAATACTTTTCATTAGTAATAAAATCGTTCATAGATTTTACACTTGGAAAAAACTTTTTGATGTTATTGAAGTGGTAAAATGGTATTTTATTTAAACCTTTTTGAATAATAGTTTTATCCCATACAGAAAACAAATGTTTATTTGCATAATTGGCTTGTACTGTATTTTGCTTTACTCTGTTATTATCTAATATTACCGTTTGTGCTGACCTATTTGTTTTTAATGCGTAGGTGTGCTTTTTTACAATAGTTGGCTCTTGATATTCTAATAATGTTTTAGGGTTATTCTTAACCTTTTTATTTAAAAATATAAAACCGCTTTTATATAATGCTGTTTCTTTAAATTCATCTTTAAGAATTAAATCTACTTCTACTTTTTCTTCAGGAAACATTCCTATTTGACGAAGTGCATTGTTTAATTCTGTAATATATCTTGGGTTGTGTGAGCAATGATAATGTAGAGTCTCGCAAAAACGCATTATGTTTTCTAAATCATTATCATATTTACGTTTATCTAATTCTTGATTTTCTTCTAATTGAAACGGATAATATCTTGCACCTCTACCAATTAATTGTGCTTCTGCTACAGTTGTTTTACCTGGTTTATTTCCTGTAGCATCACGCGTATCATATAATCTAACAATATCATACAAGTTTAAAACATCCCAACCCTCATTTAATTTATCTACTGCAAATACTGCTCTAATCTCATTATTATTATCTTCTAATGTATTAATGGTTATTTGCTTTTCATCACTATCATTTTTAGAGTTTACAGAAACAATTTTATCTTCTGTGAAGTCTTCTTTTATTTCATCAATTAAACCTTGTGATGATATGTTTAATTCTTTAAAGTAAGCTATTGCTTTATCTAAAATGGCATTATCTAATTTTATAAGATTCTCTAATTTCGTGACGGTTAAGTTTCTTATTTCATCAATAAACGCTTTTTCCATTTCAGCACTTTCTGTAGTTGTTTTAGATTTAAACATTACTACTGGTTTTGCTAAAATACCTTTAGATGCAAATATTTTCTTTTTAAACTGACTTATTAGAACTGCAACAATTGCACGTTGTATAGGTTGATAATCTACTTGGTTGGTTTGTACTTCTTTTGAGTAGCCATCTTCTCTAAACTTTGCTAATGAATAATCGTATAATAATTTATCTGCGTATTTAGATGCTATATTAGGATGATTGAGGTCTAAAGTAGCTGTAAACTCCATCATAATATTGTTTACATTGCTTCTTAAAATACGCTCAACAGTATATTCCCAACTATTAAAGTTTTCTTTTTCTCCTTTGCTTAATTTCTTTTTGGTAAGCGTGTTAATATGGTGTGCTTCATCACTTATTAAAACAACTTCTTTATTTAAAAAATCATCAAAGGTTATACTGTTTTCTCTTGGTGCATTTAATTTAGTATGTAAGCCTTGAATGGTAGAAAACAATATGTTAATATCATCTGTATTGGTACTTTCAAAACTTTCTACTTCTGTAATATTTACATTTACACCATCTATATTGATTTGCTCTTTAAATAGATATTTAGTGCTGTTTGGATTTAAGAAGTTTTCTTTTGTTTTACGGATGATAGTATCTGTGTTTACAAAGAAAATAAAGTTACGATATCCCCTTTTGTACAACTCTAACATTGTACCTGCCATAACCAACGTTTTACCAGAACCTGTTGCCATATGAAACAACACTTGTGTTGGTTTTGCTCTTAAACGTGGGTTATTTATGTAATAGTTAAAGTGTGTAAACGCTTCTTCTTGATAATGACGTGGTGCAAATTTTAAATTATTTTTAATAATTGGCGATAATTCTACAATTAAATCACCATCATCAATTTTAGTTGCAATACGCTTGTCTAAACGTTGAATAGTATCTTGATTAAATAGGCTCATATTATTCTTTATCCTTGTTTTTTAATGATTTTGGATTTTTACCTATTTTCTTTTCTTCTGACTTTACCCTACGCTCTAGTTTTTTTATGTCTTCTTCTGGTGGTAATTCTTCTGGTTTTATACCTCTTTTTAAAAGAATATCTCTAACCCCTCTATTATTTATTATATGTTCTGTAGATATCTGTCTTTCTGTTGAAAGTCCTTTTTCTTTAGTATTAAATACAGTTATTTCTGTAGCAAAGTCTTTTGCTTTTATGGTGATTGTAGGTAAAAAATCTGCAAGCGCTCTTCCTTTAGGCACACCTAATTTTGCCTTCATTTGTTGAGTGGTTTTCCCAAAAAGTGCTCTATCACCTTTGCTTCTAATTAAACCAAAATTTTTATCGTTACCTGTTTGTTCATAAATTAACTCTGAAAGTTCTTTTTCTGAAAGTGTTAATTTTTGCCTTGCTTGTAAACGCTCCCAGTCTTTTATGCGTTTTTCAATTTCTTCAAACTTACGTGTCTGAATAGCAAAATAGTTTTGAGCAAATGCAATTTGCTCTTTTCTAGGGTCGCCATTTTGAGCTACAAGATAACAAGCATATCTTGTAAGCATTATATCGTCTATCTCTCTTTCGCTACCTGAACCAAGTTTTACCATTTTCCCGACGTCAGCAAAATGGTCTAAAATATCGTTACCTGAAGCTTCACAAGAAATTTTAGCTTTTACAATTACTTTTTTAAAATTATCCCATTTTGTGTAACCTAATAAATGTTGTATATCTCTTGCAAACCAAAACTCAATACCATTTTCTGTTGTTTGAGAATGGTCTTCAAACGTATTAGATAGGGATTGTATAATTTCTTTCTTCATAGCTATTATTTTTTATAAAATGAATAGTTTAACGCTTTATCTTCATCACTAATATTGAAACTTGCATCTTCAATCTCGCTAAAGTTTACATACAATTGGTTTTTATCTAATATCTCTATTAAATACTGTTGCATAGTCTCTAACGAAGCTGTTTTAAAAGCCTCTAAACGCTTATTGAACATATCTTTATCGAATTGATAAGAAATAAACGCTTTGTCTTGCATTTCTTCCCAAACCTTTAAAATATCTTCTTTAGTTTTAGCTTCTTGTATTTTACCTATAAAATATTGATTGTACTGCATAAGTTCCGCATACACAAACGAACCACCACCTTGCCAATTAACATCTTTAGAAATACCACCTTGTTCTCCTTCAATTACTTTTTGTAGTCTTTTAGTAGTAACTGTATTTATATAACTCATTTGCTCTATACCAATGTATTTTCTTTTCATTTTATGAGCTGTTGAAGCTGTAGTACCACTACCTAAATGATAATCTAAAACAATATCATTTTCTTTAGTTGTAATTTCAATAATACGTGTTAGCAGAGTTTCTGGTTTAGGAAAATTAAAAACCTTACCATTAAATAATTCTCTCAAATGAACAGTGCCTTTTTCAGAATTAACATCTTTATCCCACCATACAGAACGTGCAAGCCTTGAGTTATCACGATATTTTTCAACTATCATAAATCGACCATCTTCTTGCATAGCTTTACCAACCACATTAATATTTAAATTTTCAACAGCTTTAGGCTTACCCCAACGCCAAACTGTTTGGATACCTTGAGATTTAGCTGGCATAACTTCAATAAAGCCTTCCTTTGGTTCAATAGACAACTCTAAAAAATTATTGTCAAGTTTAGATTTAGGGTTAACGTAAAATGGATAACATAAATTTGGTCTATTACCATCGTGAAAAGCTGTATTTCTATTTCTCAACTCTCTTGTTTCAAAACTACCTATTTCATCTTTAAATGGAAATTTCTTATCCTTATCAACTGTTTTATACATTTCATAACTTGAAGACCTACCATAGATATGAATAAATTCGTGCATATTAGCAATACCACCATAATCCCTACCTCTTGGATTATTTACAACAGTGATAGTATCAACAAAATTATTTTCCAAGAATATTTCATCCATTAAAACTTTTAAATATGCTTGTTCATTATTATCACAATGGACAAAAATAACTCCATCATTACGTAATAATTCTTTAGCTATAACCAAACGGTTTTTCATAAAAGTTAGCCAAGTAGAGTGGTTAAATGAATCATTATAACCAAAACTATCAGAACCTGTATTATAGGGTGGGTCTATATAAATTAATTTTATTTTACCTCTATGTGTTTTTAGCAATGAAGAAAGGACTAGTAAGTTGTTTCCTTTTAAGATAAGGTTTTCATCTCCTGTAAACTCTGTTACTTTATACTCACCATCTTTATCGTATTTTTTGAAATTGGTAAATGCTTTAGCATCTAATAATCTATCAACATTATCTGGCGCAAGAGTTTCGTTCCAAAAAATCTCATTTCTTTTTTGATCTTCTTTGGTTTGCCCTCCTTCTAATACACAATCTTTATGAGGCCATACTAATACAACATCGTTTTTGGCTTTTATGAAATTATCTGTAGTATCATCATTAATAGCTAAACCTATTTTGTTTTTAAATGCTGTGTAACTATCAGGTAAAAAAGACTTATTATTTACAAACCTTTGAAACTTAATTTTATCGAATACTAATACATTTTCCACTTCTTGGAAAAAGTGTTTTTTAAATGTATCGTTTTTAATTAATAGACTTATAAGAAATGGCTCTACTTTTAAAGCTGCTTCTATAATCTTGTTTTTATTTAATTGATTGTCTACTACTAAATTGTCTTCGTTTTTAAGTAGCTCTATTAAGTCTTGTTGTAAGTTTTGCATTATATATGATGATGTTAACTCTCTATTATTTTAAAATGTTAAAAATATAAATCTTTTAAAGATAAACCGCAAGGGAAATGAGGAAAGTGAGGGAAATAATACTAAACCTCCGCAGTTCACTCGTTTTCCTCACTTACTTCTTTTGAAGGGTTGTAGTAATTGCCCTGTGACTCTCTTAATAAGAAGTTGGTTTTGCAAAGATTTGTAATGTAACGCTCTGCTGTTTTTTGCGTAATATCTAATTTAGATGCATAGCTAATATAATCTTGTGTAGAAAAACGTAATGGTAAACTATCAATAAATTGTTCTTTTTTGTTCTTGTAGTTTATAGCAGTTTTATCAACCGGTAAACTAGAATACACTTTACTACTGTGTTTTATTAAGGCTTTTACGATAGTTAATGTAGATTGAAAATCTTCATCAGAACAGTACAAAGGATTTGAAACATCGCCTGTTTCCAATATTCTTAAAACAGTTAAAATCATACTAATTCTAAACGCAATAATACCCATTCTTTTAATTGAAGAATTATATTCTAAAGGATTTACATTTAGATAGTATAAATTAATTTTTGAAAAAAATTGATTAAATAATTCTTGCTGTTCTTCTGTATATGAAAACTGAATTTCAGTATTGGTGATTAGCTGTCTGTATAACTCATAAAATTCATTACCTAATTGATCATAATACTCATTTAACCCTTTTTTAGTATTAATTGCAAAAACGTTTTTCCAAGTCGTACTTGTTGGCATTTGATAAAACATAAAGCGACTAAACAAACCATTTTCAGCATTTGGCATTAACGCCAAAACTTGTTTTGGTGTACCTGTTAAAGCACAAGACAAACAAGGCTCTTCAATCTCTACATATTCTCTATCTGTTCTACGAAAATATTTTATGGTTTCGTGATGAAAGGCATTTCTAAAACCATCGGAATAATCGCCATAATCTGTTTTAAAGTTTTTAGCTAATGTATCTGCTTCTGTTTCAAAAATTAGTCCTCTACCTTTACTATCATACAATAATTGAAACATACCTGTTGAACTGTTATTTGCAGGAATAAACAACATTCTAATAGGTGGTTTTTGAGGTTTCTTTAAGTTTTCATCTTTTGCCTTATTCTTGTTGTATTGTGCTAATTCTGCATCATATTCCGATTCCATTAGTTTAGCTTCCTCACGCATTGTTTTGTGAATTTTATAAACCAATCTTTTACAAAATTTTAACTTACCTTTTCCCGAAGCTGCTGCCGCTGTTACAAACAAGTACAAATTAGAATATACTTTATCACCATCATAGATACCGTATATTTTAGGCAAACAAGCACTGATAGCTGTTATAGCACCTAATATCATTATATCCTTTTCCTGGTCTGTTTTTGTATGCTTAATTACTTGTTGAAGGAATTGCGGAAGTTGAGGAATTAAGGAAGTTGAGAATGTTGGACTATCTGAATAATCTTCTGAATTGGTTTCTTCTTTTCGTATTAATATTTCTTCTTCAATAGCTTCTTTGTATGGCTTTATATTATTTTGATGTGCCATATAGTAAAACGTAGAAATACTTATACCTGTGCCTTTTGCTTTTAGACAGTTGGTGTATTGTTTATCGCATTCTTGATAGTTGTAGTTTATATAAAATCTGCTTATTCTGTGATAGTAATCTCTTCCAGCTTCTCCATATTCTTCTGAAATTGCAAAACCTAAATTTCGCCAAGTTTCATAATTACCTGTAATATCTGTTGCTGTTTTCTCTATTTCGGATATATAGGCTTCTATGTCATTACTTATTGAATTATTGTTTTTTATGGGAATTGGTTTTTCTTGTTCTAGTTTTATATTGACTTCAAAAACATCTGCATTTGGATTGATAAAACAATCTTCATCATAAGACATAAAACATAATCGACAAATATCACTTCCAGAGGTATCTATGTCTTTATTTAAGGCTTGTTCATAATAGGCTACAACTTGTTTGTAGGCTTCTTTGTGATGCTCTTTAGTAGAGCTAACTTTTACAATAATTTTTAAGCCTTTACCTCTAGGACTAATAAATGATGCATAAGTGTAAGGTGCTAAACGTGTGACTTGTTTAATCTCTTTCAATTGTAATTCTGAAAGTTTATCAATATCCAAAATTAGATATTGACTGTAAGTATCAATTTTGTCTATACTTCTGCCATTACTAAAAGTACCTGATACTGTAAACGCTTGTAATTGCTTTTTTAAATGGTCTGCTTCCTTTACTTTATCATCAGACATTAGGTTTCTTATATCTCTTATTTTAGCTTTATAAGTACCTATTTTAATATCGTTTAGGATTTTTTCTAAAGGCTTATCCTCAACCTTATAAATGAAGTCGTTAAAGACTGATACGGCTACTTGCATAACTTTAAGATTTAAGGATTAGTACTTATTTCTTTTTGTTGTGAATGCTTTACGATAGTTATTGTCTAATAACTTTTGCACATCACTCATACGATAATAGATTTTAGAACCTATTTGTGAAAATGAAATAACGCCTTCGTCACGCCAAGTTTGCGCTGTTCTTTTGCTAATATTCATTAGCTGAAGAAATTCTTGATTGTCTAAAAAAGTGTCTTGAGGTTTCTTTTGTTTTTCCTCTAACTGTTTGTTTAAATCTTCTAAACGATTAACTAAATCTTTGTACTGTTGGGTGCTTAAAATAATTGCTTCCATTTGAATAAAATTTTATGATTATGGAAACAAATTTTGGCAGAAATAGAGTCTAAAAACACTTTACCAGTAAGGGTTTAGAGTAAGGTGTAGAGTGTAGAGTGTCAGTAAAAACAGTTAAACTATAAGAGATTAACTTGTAGTTTTTGAATAAAAAATTTTAATACTGCGCTTTAAGTGTAGAGTGTTATTTTAGTGTATTTAATGCTGAATCGATGTTTTTTGAAGTAGTAGGAACTTTTTGAGTTCTCAATTTTGTGCGGTTATATTGCTCTCCGTTTTCTTGAATAAAACAGTTTATAGTTACTGCCCATTGTTGTTGCTTTAAATCTTTAACAAGTTTTAATTCATTATGCAATTGCTTAATAAAATATGAAAGTTCGCTAATCTTACCAGACCAAACAATAGGCTTTTCAATTGCTTCACCGCTAAATACTTTTCTAAAATCCTTTAAGTCGGTTGAATTATCAATAAGTTTTTTACGTTTTAAAGCATTCATTAGGTCGGTTAATTGTGTTTGCCCAGTAAGATTGTTTATATAAGTAAATGAATTGTATTTTGATTTTGATACCGATTTTGGTTTCTCAATTATTTCTTTTTTACTGCTTCCAATTAAGCCATTTTTAAAGTCTTGTAATGTGTTTTCTGTAGCTTCTTTGTATTTATTAAAGTGTGATTTATAGTGTTTCCATACGTGCATTGCGTATTTTGACATATAGGATTCTTCTTTGTATTCCATATAATTCGGAAACCAATAAGTTTCGTAATACAACCTCTTAAATGCTTCTGTTCTTTTTTCTGGTGTATGGGTTTTAAATTGATTTACTGATAACGTAAGGTATTTATTAACTTCAAAGTCGTTTAATGGCTTGATTCTTTCATATAAGGATTTTAAAAACTCATTGTATAAGTCGCCAGAAATAAAGTTATCAAAATACATAGGATCAAAAGTGTATTTTTCCCATTCATCATCAAGTTTACGTTTGTATTCTACTGCTTCTATTGCTAAACGTTTTTCTAATTCTTCAACAATAAAAACATCTGTAGGCTCGTCGTTTTGGTAGTTGGCGTAATTCATTTGAATTGTTTGAGGCTCAATTTTAACTATCGGTTTTTCAAAATGCTTTTTCAAAGATTCACATATTGATTTAAAATGATTTAAATTTTCAAAGCCTTTTATTTCGTGCTGAAAAAAGCCATCGTGATACTCAATCATTAAATTATTTAAGTAGATAACTTTAGTCTTTTTTGGGTCTGCTACTTTAGAAAATCCACCTACATTGAAAATAGTTAACTTATTGTCTATCTCTTTAATGAAATGTTGGACTTTAAGTTTATCCTCATCACTTAAATACAAGTATTCCAAATTATGGTCAAATTGATTAATAGCATCTTTTATGTCCTCGTCTTTTACTTCAAACATAAAATCCAAAGATTTCATTTTAAAAGCTGAATAAATTTCATTTAACAGTAGATCTCTTGAGCTGTCTGTTGAATTTGTTTCTATGTATTGAACAATTTCAAAAAATGACATTTCATTTTTTAAAATAGAATCTATCAGTTCTTTAACTTTCATACTTTAATTGATGTATTTATCTACTGCATTATCCAACTCACTACTAATAATTTTGGCATACACTTGAGTAATGCCAATATCTGAATGGTCCATAAGTTTAGAAACGTGTTCTATACGCATTCCATTGTTTAATGCCCTTGTAGCAAATGTATGTCGGCTAATATGAAAGGATAAATTAAAAGGTAGTTCTAATTCTTCTCCCATTCTGCTCAAATACATATTACTCAATGAAATTGCTCTATTGGTTATTAAACTTCTGTGTTCTCTATCTTTAAAATATAACTCGTCAACTTTTGCAAATGGAAAAATTATATCGTTTTGCTTTTGGTCTTGGGTTCTGTACTTCTCTAAAATATCAACCGCTTTTTGACCTATCCTAATACTGTGTTGTCTTTTCGTTTTTCTTATCGTCTTTGTAATTCTGTGATTTTTGCTATCGTAATGCTTCCATTGTAATTCGATAACATCACCAAAACGTAACCCTCCAGAAAAAACAGAAAAGATAAACATATCTTTGATAACCTGTGCTTTGTGTTCTTGTGGTACTTCTAAATTCATAAAAGCTTCAAACTGTTCTTCGTTTAAATAACGCTTTGTAGTCTTGTTTTTCTTTACTTTAAACTTGGTAAAGGGTACAAGCTCATTGGATATTAAATCTTCTTTCTTGGCTTCTCTAAACATTAAATTTAGGATTCTAAACGCATAATTTATAGTCGTGTTATTGTTGCCTAATTTAGAACTGCAATGTGATGCATAATCTTTTAAGGTTGTAGCTGTAATATCATCAAACATTATTTCACGATGCCCTATAAACCTTTCAAATTTTTCTATGTTATTTTTATAGCTTCTGTAAGTAGATAGCGTAACAGTATCTTTTAGCTTTTCGCATCTATCATAAGCAAACTCAAAAAAGTTAATTAAGGGTTTACCCTTAATGGCTTCTTTTATTCTTCTTGCTGATGTAGATTGATTTCTTCTTTCAAGGTCAGCAATCTCGCCTTCTGCATCTGCTATCTTTCTTGATATGTATGCGTTTAACCTTGTTGAAGTTTTGTGATTCTTCTTTACTTTTTGCTTATCTTCATCCCATTCATTTGGCTGTAATTTTACGCTTAATGAAATGAATTTTGTTTTTCTGTTTTTGATTACTCGTAAATAAAGAGGTGCAAGTCCAGCTTTATTTATCTTGTTTTTTCTTAATACTACTTTAATTGAAGACATAAAACCCTGATTAATAGGCAGTGCAAATGAGTGCAACGCAATACGAAGGTACAACATTAGGTACAACAAACCTAACTTTTAGTAGCATTTTATTGCATTAATTTGCATTGATTAAAAACACAAAAACCTTGTAAATAAAGGGTTTAAAAGCAATTTAGTAAAAATGAGTGATAATACTATATAACAATGTATAACCGCAATTTCGGCGGATGCGAGTACGCCCGAATCCACGCGGAATTGATAGCGTCAGTTTTAAACTGAAAATAAACGCTAATTTAACACAGTAACTTAAAGCCCTAGTACCAACCTCATGAAATCACCAACCCCAAAACAAATTATTAGAATGCTACTGTTTGTGGGAACAGCTATCTCATTGTATTTTGTGCCGTGGCCAATAGTTACAGCTTGGATAACACCTTTACCAAATACTATACAGGAACAAGTAAACAACGCTAAAGATTATGGGTATGATGGTATTGTAGTATATGTAGATAAGGGTCAAGATAAGGAACCAGAATTTTACACTTCAGGATATAAGAATAGAGCATTAAAAACACCAGCAGATCCAAAAGCCTTATTTAAAATAGCAAGTGTAAGTAAACTTTATGTAGCACTTTCCATAGCCAAATTAGAGCGTAGCGGTAAACTTTCAATACATAAAACGCTATCCCATTACCTGCCAGAATTAGATGGAAGTATAGATAATGCTAAAGACATAACCCTAAAAATGATGGTTACCCACAGAAGCGGCATTCCCAACTATACAGATGTGCCTAATTTTTGGGCAAATCCACCAAGTAGTGAACAGAAGATCCTCGAGCTTGTCTTAAATAAGCCAGCCAATTTTGAGCCAGATCAGGATTATGAGTATAGTAATACCAATTACTTGTTGCTTGGTCGTGTAATGGATCGTGTTTTAGGATATAGCCATTTACAATATATACAACAAGAAATTTTAAATCCGTTGCATTTAAACAATACGTACACTTCTTTAAATGATGTGAATATCGAAGACGTTATGAGTGGCTATTATGTAGGTTATGAGGAAGATCTTAAGACAGATTATATTGGATCTATGCTTGCTACTGCACAAGATTTAGGCAAGTTTATAAGAGCGTTAAACGATGGCTCTGCATTTTCTGATGCTAAGGAACAAGAGATATACACATCCCTTTATAAATTTAATCATACTGGCCTTATACCAGGATACCAAACCATAGCAGAATACCACCAAGATATTAATACGGTTGTTATTCAGTTTACTAACACCGTAAATTTTAATGGCTACAATTGGAACTTATCTGAGATTATGTATAGTCGAATTTTAAAAATTCTGAAGTCAAAATATTAAAACCTATATGTTGTTTTAAAACCCTTAGCACCTTATGAAAGCTATAACAATTGTAAATAGAGCATTAACACCTAAGGAAAGCAATCAAGTAAATTTAGGGTTTGATACTCTAATGCGAGAAGAACATGTAGCGTTAGAGGAAACAGAACCCATACATTTTGTAGCAATACAGGAAGATAATCTTATTGGCTGTGCTATAGGATTAGCACATAAAAATGGCGACGTATTTTCAGGTTGGTTTCACTTAACAGATTTGTTTGTAGAGAAAGAATTTCGAAATTTAGGCATAGGCGCATCACTCTTAAAAGAACTTGAAGCACACTGCAAAGCAATTGGTGTTACTAAAATTTGGTTATGGACATCTGGAGCAGCTTCGGTTAGATTTTATAACAGGCACGAGTATTCACAATTTGCAGAATTAGAACAGTGGTATTCTGATGGTAGCAGCCGTATTGGACTACGAAAAACAATTTAAAATATTTCAGAATAAAAACGGAAGTCAATTTCTATCTAAAACAATAGATTAGATATATTTGAAAGACCATTTATATATCGCATACTATTAATTACTACCTATGAAAAAAGCCATCTTACTTATACTTGCTTGTGTAGCATTATCATCTTGTGCACTTAAACCAATACCATCTCAGTTTAACTTTGTGAAAACAAACCTAGAAGAGGTTTCATTAGACAGTCTAGGAAACGGAACCATTATGGTATATAATGGTGCAAATTTCTTACATAAGATAGACAATACTGCACGACTTAATATTTGGATAGATGAAAAGCCTTTAGGTCAAATTCGCCCTAGTGAATATGTAATTATAAACTTAAAAGATGGCAAACGTCTCTTTAAGGCAGTACATATAGATATGGTAAAAATGAGCAGTCTTCATGATGTTGTTATAGATGCAGAGACAAAGGTGATTGAAATTAAACCTACCGTGACATCAAACAAATTAACGGTTACCAATGCATTTCCTGAAAAGTTTGAAAAATTTAAATATGCAGAAAAGCGATAAGTTTGCTTTTCTGTAGCCATCGTTTTTAAACACCTTATCTTTAGCCTTAAACTAACCTATTCATGCATTCGTTTTTTATAAAGGTCATAATTAAAGCTACGCGCACATTTAAAGATGAAGATCACGGCGATTATTATTCAGATTATGAAATTGCCAAACGCTACCGAGAATTTATAAGACTAAGCAAACGCTTTTTTAAAAACTTCATTTTAATTGTTGCTGGTATTTTTTCAGCATCATTTGGCTTTAAAGGATTTTTACTTACTAATGATTTTATAGATGGTGGCGCCACTGGTATCTCACTACTATTAGCTGCACTAACAGTCGTGCCACTTTACGCACTTATTATTTTAGTAAACCTGCCTTTTGTAATCTTAGGCTATAAGATTATGGGAAAAAGCTTTGCCATAAAAACAGCCTTTGCCATTGCAGGATTAGCAATATGTGTGGCGGTAGTACCATTTCCTAATGTCACTAATGACGATTTGCTTGTAGCTGTCTTTGGTGGTTTTTTCTTAGGTGCAGGAATAGGTCTTGCCATACGTGGTGGCGCGGTGATAGATGGCACCGAAGTTTTAGCCATTTACTTAAGCAGAAAGTTTGCAGTAACCATTGGTGATGTTATAATCATAATTAACGTTTTAATTTTCTCTGTAGCTGCTTATTTTCTTTCTATTGAAATTGCATTGTACTCTATGATCACCTACATTGCTGCTTCTAAAACCTTAGACTTTATTATTGAAGGCATAGAAGAATATATAGGTGTTACCATTATTGCCTCTCAAAGCGACCGCATAAAAAAAATGATTATTGAAAAACTGGGTAGAGGTGTTACCATCTACAAGGGTAAAGGTGGTTTTATACAAGATGGTTTAAGTAAAGATCACGATATTATTTATACGGTAATTACAAGGTTGGAGCTTAATAATCTAAATTCTGAAATAGAGCGAATTGAGCCAAGTGCTTTTATTGTAATGAATAGTATTAAGGATATTAAAGGTGGTATGATTAAAAAACGACCGTTAAAACATTAGCCGTAATCTATCTTAAGTCAAATACTATGGAGCATCAATTTATAGCAGACCAAGAACTATCTCAAAAAGATTTTACTGTTGAAGCATTTGCTGTGGGAGATTACGAGTCTTGCACGTTTAAGAATTGCAATTTTGCTAATGTTAACCTTTCTCAGGTTAAGTTTATTGATTGTGAATTTGAAGCCTGTAACTTAAGCTCTGCTAATATTTATGAAACCGGATTTCAAGATGTAGCATTCTTTGAATGTAAGATGTTAGGATTACAATTTGATAAAGCAGATACGTTTGGGTTTTCAATAACCGTAAAAGATTGCCAATTAAATCACGCTTCATTTTACAAGGTAAATTTAAATTCAAGTTCTTTTGAAGGCTGTAATTTTCAGCAAGCAGACTTCTCTGAAGCTTCTTTAAAAGGAATAACCGTTACAGCTTGTAATTTTCAATTAGCAGTGTTTGATGGCACCAACTTAGAACACGCCAATTTTAAAGGCGCCACAAACTACACTATAAACCCAGAAAAGAACCGAATTACTAAGGCAAAATTTAATTATCCAGAAGTTTTAGGATTGTTAGAAGCGTACCAAATAACAGTTGAAGATTAATACAATGACACCAAGAATTGAAACTTTAAAACCTACAGTGTTAGTTGGTATGCACAATACAATGAGTATTGCAGCAAACACCACACAACAGCTTTGGCAAAGGTTTATGCCGAAACATAAATCCATATTAAATAGGAGTGATGCTATTTTATATTCGGTTGAGGTTTATCCTTCAGTAGACTATTTTAAGAGTTATAATCCAGAAGCAGAATTTCAAAAATGGGCGGCAGTTGCAGTCCACTCATCTCATAGTATCCCTGAAACTATGGATATGCTAATGGTGCAAGGAGATTATGCCGTTTTCACCTATACAGGATTAGCTAGCGACGTTTATAAAGCCTACCAATTTATATATTCAAAATGGCTTCCTGCTTCAAAATATAAACTATCTAATAGACCACATTTTGCGAAGATGGATAGTACCTACAACCCAAATGATCCTAGCTCTCAAGAAGAATTATGGATACCCATTCAGTTAAAAGAGTAAAAAAACAAAACACCGCTAAACTAGTGTTTAACGGTGTACTACTAACCAATCACTCAAATGGCTTATGAACCACGAGTACGTTAATTATTTTTTAAGGTCTTCCAATTCTCATCTGCTTTGCTCTGTAATTGTTCTGGACCTTCTTCGTCCCATTTCTTTTTAGTGTCGGCAAAAATATTGTCATAAAACAAGTATAGTTTACCATCTCTAATTTCATAAGATTCTGGGTTTATGCTAATTTTCTTGTTTTGTGCACCTACTGCATAAGCACAATACCCGTTATATTGCGGCTCGTACTTCTCAGGATTAGCTTTAAACTTGTCCAAATTATTTTGGTTTACAAATTTATATTTGGCGCCATTATATGTTGTGGAGTAACGATCAAAGCCTTCTGTAGCATTGTCGTTAAAATATTCTGTAACATCATAACCATCTGCCATATAGCCATTGCCATTTACATTTGGTCCAATATTCTGCGATGCACACGCCACAAGTAATAATGTGGTAAATGCTAATAATGCAATCTTTTTCATAATAGTATAGTTAGGTTATTAGTGCGTTTAGTCCACTACTAACCATCTACCTAACATTTAAAGTGCTTATTAACAGTAAGTTTAACAAAACTTAAAGAAAGTTGGTGGTTTCTGGATAGGGTATAAGAGCACTAATTAGTAGGGATATACTATCTTTTAAGATTAAGGTGATGGCAATGAGTATGGCAACTACCAAGATACTAGTGCCAATATTGTTCTGCTGTATATCTTTAAATTCATTAATTCCCTTTGTTAATGTTGAGAAGAGTACAAACACAGAGAAATTAATGATTACTGCAAATACAAACCCAATAATAAGATATAAGCCAGAATAGAGAAGTATATCTGTTATGGTTATACTTTGATTGGTGCTCATAGAAAGCCTTATAACATTGGTGATGCTTGGTATAATTTCACTCAAGATAATACCAACAGATAAGATGATACCACTTGTAAACACAATAAATGCCATATTGTTTTGCTTTAAATCTGTACCCGTAAAAAACAAACGTTTTAATATAGAGTAAGAGGCATAAATTATAATTACAGAAATAATAACTGCAATAACAATTTCTAAAATAGCAAGACCAAGAAGATGTGAGTTCATAAGTTAGTTGTTAGTAAGTACAATGTACCATTTATTAAGATCTTTAAAATTTTGAGGCAGTGTACCCATTGTAAAGTTTTGAGAAGTGGTTTCCCACACATAGTATTTTTTACCACGATAGGTTTTATACTGTCCGCTGGTTGGTAAATTTATACCTAGTATAGAGTGCATATAATAGTCGCTATTCAGGATGGCTATATCATACCCAAAGTGAGAAAGTATTGTGTAAATTAAGACAGTACGAGTATCACAATCTCCCTTTAAGTTAGCCAGATAGGAAACAGGGTTTTGTAACCCAAATCTTTTGTTTCCAATGCAACACGATGGGCATTCTCGTAACAACTCAGCAAAATCTTCCTCATAAAATTCTGGAGCTAAACAGGCGCCTTCAAGTACTAGAGCATATGGCATATCTTGCACCATAGTAACAACCATATCTGCAAATTGCTTGGCATTTAAATTTTCTGAGGTCTTTAAACTTTCAAATGCATTATAAACCAAATCTAAACTTGAGTCGTCATTGGTTGAAACCAAAGCATATAAATCTCCCCAAAATGTTGCTTGACCTGTATATTTAAAATTGTCAGTTTGGTTTTTAAGTCTATGGTAATCTTGTTCTCTTACCATAAATTCACTAGAGTAGGAGGCGCCATAATAATCACGCCAAGTACGATTATGTGTAAAAACCTTAACAGAATCTGTTCCTGTTTTTAAGAATCGGGTGTCAATAGTATTCTCAACAGTGTCTATAATGTTACGATCTTTGCTAGTACTATTATATAGGTAAAAAAGACCTGCAGATATAATTCCGAGGATTATAAAACCAGCCGTTTTTCCTGTTTTAAATGTTGAGGTAGATGCTGTCTTCCTAAACAACAAAGGTGTAACTCTATTGGCAATAAAAAGCGTTCCTATAAAAATAAGAAGTATGTTGTATTTAATGTTAGCATAAATAATAGCTGTAAATACTGCAGCAACAATTACACTAATGCAAAATGATAAACAGCCATAGCCTAGGTTGTTATTTTGCTCTGCCATTATAACACCATTAAGTTACAACCACGAACATCACTATGATCAAAACGCCCTAAGATTTCAAAATCTGTTTCTGATATCTGTTTGCCTAAATCTTGAGTTGCTATAAACGAACAAGAGTTTAAATTGGCAAGATCTATAACATTTATACCTCCAGTTTTTCCTTTATTTAAATATGTGAAGGCATCTTCTGGATCTCGAATTAAAATTTTCATATGCTTAGGACAGTTAAAAACACCTTGGCCGTTTGAGTATGCCTGGCTTAATAACTCTGTCATTCCATATTCACTATGAATGTTGTTAACTCCAAATCCTTTACTTAAAATTTCGTGTAGTTCTTCACGAATCATTTCTTTTCGGCGTCCTTTCATTCCTCCAGTTTCCATAACAATAGTGTTTTTAAGTTGAAATGAATACGCATCAACCAAATCTAATAACGCAAAAGAAACACCTATTAATAATGTTTTTTGTCCGCTAGCATCAAGCGCTTTTAGTGTTTGCGCAAGGTCTTCCAAATTATGAAGATAAAATCCGCTTTTAGGATGTTTAGAATCTGCTATTAAATTATTTGCCATATAGATTAAAGACGAACCATCGCGTTCAAGATAGGACGGCAGCAATGCTAAAATTGCATAGTCTTCTGGGTTTCCGTAAAATTCTTGGAATGCTATATTAAAGCTGTCTTCATAGATAGTTAAATCTGTAATGAAATGCTTACTTGTTTGAGAACCTGTTGTGCCACTACTTGTAAATGTTTTTACAATAGGCTCTTTAGACGATAGGATGTCGTGAGACTTAAAAAATTCAATAGGAATAAAAGGAATATCACGTAGGCTGTTTACGTTGCTAGGATGCTTATCTAGAAGTTTGCAGAATTTTTGATACACTGCATTAGCTTCGTACTGAAACTTAAACACACGTAAGGCAAGTGTGTTAAACTCTAATTCTGAAGTTATTTTAAAGATGTCTTCTCTTAGCATTATACAAAGATAGCTAACCTAAAGATGTCATTTTAATTAAATTTTGAAACATAAAAAAAGAGCCTTCAGTTATTGAAGGCTCTTTATATATTATAAACTCAGCTAAATTATCTTACGATAAGCTTTTGAGTAGATACTGCTCCATCTTGAGTTACTTTCACTAAGTAAATTCCAGATTGTAAAGCAGACACATTTAATGTGTTGTTTGTAAGCTTTTGAGACACTACTTTCTTACCAAGGATGCTGTAAATTGCTACAGTCGCATCAGAAGAGTTAGTAGTGTTTATTGTTACAGAACCATTTGCAGTTGGGTTAGGGAACAATACAAACGTTTGCTTGTTAAAGTTCTCTGTTGCTAATACAAAATCATTTGGAGCGCCAGGCGTTCCCATATCTGTACCATCTCCATATGTTGAAGTTGCAGTACCCCAATTAGAACCTAGATCATTGTCTGTGCTATTTAACGCATCGATAGCAAGCTCCATACTTGCACCATCTGGATCTGGGAATTCTGCACCACCATCGTAAAATACTTGGTCTATTACAGTACCAGTACATGATAAAATAATTTCATCATCTCCATTTGCTAAAGCCATACCATCATACTCGTAAGCAACGTTAGTAATACCACCATTAAGAGCAGCATCTCCTTCGTTAGCAAAAACAGCATAAGAGTTAGGAGCAATTATTACAGAAGTTTCAACAGTAAAAGAATCTGATCCAGCATCTGAAATAATCCAACCCATCATATCAATAGGTGTAGCAGTTGTATTGTAAACTTCAAAATATTCCTTATTTGTATCTGTTCCATCAGGATTCTGAAGGATTTCAGTAATAATTATAGCACCTTCACCAGGACAAGCTGCTGTAGCTACACAAGTAGGAGCACTTATAAATCTTGTAAGATCGCAACCGCTATCTGCAGTGTCACCTAAAATGTTTACAGTAAAGTCTGTACCTTCATCTACAAGTGTAATTGTTATAGTACCTTCTGTAACAGCAGATGGATCGTCTCCACCAACAACTCCTACACCACCAGTATTAATTGTGTACGTAGATGTTCCGCCGTTTGTAAAAGGAATGCTTGTAGTATATGTATCTGTTCCTGCAGTTTGTGTATCACAATCTGTAGTCGCATCTCCCAAGAATAAATCACAAGGAAAAGCAACACTAAATGAAATTGCATTTGAGTCTAAAGTAGCATTACCACTATCTTTTAATTCAACAGTAACATTGTAAGTTTCTCCGTTTGAAGTAGGAATAGCAAATGGGCTTGCTGCATCTTCAGTAGTTACGCCATCTACAATTACATTTACAGTACTTCCTGCAGGAGCATTAGCTGTTGTAAACTCTAGGTCTACACTTGTAGTGCCATCTGCAAATACTTGACCATCTGTTGGTGCAGTAATAGTAACCGTTGGTGTTACTGTAAAATTGTCTATTAATCTTAAATGATCTATTGAGATATCTTCATCGCCTGCATCTAAGTTTGCGAAAGTAACTCTAAGATCTGCTACAGTTCCTGTAACACCTAAATCAACATTAAATGTTTGAAAAGCACTTGATAAAGGCGTGCTATCTGCAACACCATCAAAATCTGTATCTAAACCAGGTTCTGTATTAGTACCACCTTGAGAAGCAAATTGAAGAATTTTAGTGTAACCACCGCCATCTACTTGAACTTCTACAAATACCAATGCATCTGCATCCCAGTCTTGGTTAGCTGAATCATCATCTTCAGCTGCAAGCATTACAAATGAAAGGTTTGATAATCCTGAAATATCTATACCAGTAAAATCTAATGATTGTATTGGGGCTGCACCTTCACCATCTATATCGTGAGCTGCAAAGAAAAAAGAACCATCTGCTCCAGATACCTCATAAGATGAGTTAATGTCTGAACCATCTGTTCTAAGGAAAAAATCATTAAAACCATCAGTAAATTCTGGTGTAGTGGTAGTATAACGTGTACCATTACCATCTGTCTCGAAGCTCTCTTCTAGAGCAACTGTTTGAGCAAGCATAAGCGTGCTTGCAAATAAAAAGGTAAGTAAAAAAGTAATTTTTTTCATCATAGATAAATTTTATTATTCGTACGAAAATACGAATTAGATTCCAAACGTTTTGTTAATATGATTAATATCAATACTATTTAATGTTATTATAACATAGTAGTAATAGATAAAAAAAAGCCTCTCACATGGAGAGGCTAATTTATATTAAATGGTTCTAGCTTAGTTTCTTACCCAACCAGCGCTCCAAGTATCGTAATCTGTACCTGTACCATTGTCTATACCAGAAAAGAAATCATCTTCTGTAAATTCTGCTCCAGTATCGTTCTTTAATCTTAAAGTAACATCTGTAAATAAAATATCTGTTACACCTGTTTCGTTAGCTGTTACACCAGAACCAGTTATGTTTTCTCCATCTTCATCATCTAAATCAAAAGCTTCAGCAAAACCTGAAAGTTCTACATTTGTGAATAAAGCTCTTGTTCCTGCACGTAAACGAATTGCTTCATTTTCGTTAGACGATCCACGTCCTACAATTGTAATGTTAGTGATGTTTGGAGCTGAGAAAAATCCAGAGTCTGAATTATTTCCTATATCTGTATTAAAGCCATCTCCTTCAATACCTTTGTCATGATCTACACCATGTCTTACGTATACGTTAGTTAAAGAACCAGTATAACCTTCAGTCCAGTCTACAGAGTCGTCTTGTGCGCCAACTACAGATATGAAGCTTGCATTTACAGTACCACCGAAAAACTCAACACCATCATCTTTACCTTCAAAAGCTTGAATGTATTCAATAGTTGTACCAGAGCCTACACCATAAAAAGAAAAGCCATTGTTTTCTGAAGAAGCATCTGCACTACCACCAGAATACTCAACACGTACGTAACGTAAAGTACCTGAGTTGTCATTTTCTATACTACCACCATATGGTAAGTTTCCAATTTCTGAAGTAGATGTTGCGTCTCCACCAGCTACAGAGTTAATAGGTGCTCTACCTAAAATGATAAGTCCACCCCAATCTCCTGCATTAGGAGTTGCAACATTTGATGTTAATACAATTGGGTTAGAAGCAGATCCTGAAGCGTTAATTGTAGCACCTTGTTGTACAGCAATATATACATCTGATCCTGCATTTGCTTTAACTACTACACCTTCATTAATAGTTAATGTTCTTCCTGTTGGAACAATAAGAGCAGAAGATAATGTGTAAGTTTCATTAGCCGTTAGAGTTAAATCTTCAGATAATGTACCTCCAATTACGTTGTCTTGGTTTCCGTTGCCACCATCTCCACCATTGGTGATGTTTATTTGAGAAGTGTCGTCATCTGAGCAAGATGCAAAAAACATTGCAACTGCTGTAAGTCCTGTTAATAAAAGATTTTTTTTCATTGTTTTTAAATTTTAAGATTGATTGGTTTAGAGTTGATTTTAAAAGTTATATTTAAGTTGCAGGCCGACATTAATTCCTCTTTTGTAATTAGAGATAGTAATATCGCCTCCATTATTTTCACGTACTCTTTCGATGGTTGGATCTAAAAGATTTTTTGCGCTGGCATTAATTTCTAAGTGATCTCCTATTTGGTTTTTCCAGACAAAGTCTAAAGTAGTTACACTTTTTTCTGTGATATTTCCTAGTTGTCCAGATCCTAATGCATCAATTCGGTCTGAGAAATAAGAAACAATAAGGTTAGCTACTGGCTTATATGTACCAAATGTTGGGCTATAGCTAACATCTGCATTTATTAGTAATGGAGATGCTCCTTGTAATTCATCTGAGTCTCTATCAAAAGTTGTAGAAATAAATCCTTGAGAACTCTTTAAATCTTGTTTTGTGTGCATTACTGTAACATTAGCACCTGTAGAGAATATGCTGTTTTCATCTTCATCTACCATAAGGTTTTTACGAATCTCTATTTCTGCACCTAATACCTCTGCTTTGTCTCCTGTTCTTGCAAATCGTTGTGTACCTGTTGCATCATTAGCAACAACTAAGTTTACAGGGTCGTTTATTTGCTTTGCAAATGCTCCTAAAGAAAACAACTCAGATCTTCCAAAAAACCATTCGTATTTAAGGTCTAAGTTAAGGATGCTTGAAAATGCAGGATCTGTTAATAAATCTGGGTTACCACCAATACGTTGTGTTACATCTTCATATACGAAAGGTGCTACTTCCTTAAATTCTGGAGTAGATACAGTTCTACTTGCAGAGAATCTTAAGTTTTGATCTTCAGTTAACGCATATTTAATATTTAAACTAGGTAGTATAAATAACTCGTCTGCTTCTCTAAAGCCTGGATCTGTAGCAATAATATTAATTACATCGTAATCTATACGTTGGTCAAAATACTCAAGCCTTAATCCAGGTACAAATGTCCATTTTTCTCCAGATTTAATTTCTGCATCTACATAAGCAGATTGTACGTTAAGTTCTCCTTCGTAAATGTTTTCTGGTAAACCTGGATTGTTTCTATTTGTAATACCTTGAGAAGGATCTATTGCGTTAAAAACAAATATGTCATAAAGTTCACCTATATTTTCTGGAGAAAATACAGCGTCTAAGTTGTTTATGTCTGGAACTTCTGTGCTGGTACCGTTAATAAAGTCGTAACCGTATCTTACATTTTCAAACTCACGAGTTTTAGATCTACCATTGTAACCAAAGTTAAACGTAAGCTCTTCTGAGTGCTTGTAATTTAGGTTTACACGTGCATTAAGCTCATTATCTGTAATTTCTTGAAAATAACGTTGATTGTCAAAGGCTATGTTACTGTAAAAGAAAGGGTTTGTGTTTGGATCATTATCTAATGCTAAATCATAACGCTCTACACTAATACGTTTACGGTCTGGTTGTCTTGCTAGTACATTATTAAAACCAATACCATACTCTACTTCTAATTTATCATTAAGTCTGCTCTTACCAGTTAATTGATTTACGAAAACCATATCCTGATCAAACTGTACGTTCATCTGGTAAAAGCCTTTGTCTGTATTTAATATGGCATCTCTGTTGGTACCATTTCCACCAATACCAAAATAACCAACTTCATCTGTAGCATCATTAATAAACAATGAGTTAAAGGTTAACCTGTGATTGTTGTTTATCTTGTATCCAATATTTGCCATAGCAGTTGTGTTTGTGCTATATTCAAACTCTTCACTGTCTGGGAAACGTTTTTTCTCTACAGTTGTAAAGTCTACTTGTGTACCTCTTCTGTATTCAAAATCATTACTAAAGGATACTGTACCAAAAACGCTTAATCTAGACTCTTCTCCGATATTCCAAGAATTTCCTGTTGTAATAGCGCCTGTAAAAGCAACTGGTCCAGAAGCAGATTCTGGATCTACACCGTGAGAAACAACTACTGCAAAAGGGTTGTTGTCATATCTGTTATAATATCCAAAAAAGCTTGTGCCTTCACTTTTTACAAAGTTTTTATCAACTGCTCTAGTATTTATTGAGCTACCAGTTTCAGCAGTTATAAAGAATTTTCCTGTGTATTCTTTAGAAACGATATCAACATTACCAGCTGCAAAATCTCCATAAAAATTTGCTGCGTGAGTTTTACTAACACCAATATTCTGAATAACATCAGAAGAGAATAAACCTAAATCTATATTCTTCTTTTCAATATCATTAGATGGTACTGTAAGGCCATTGTATGTAGTGTTTAAATAGCGATCTCCTAAACCACGTACATAAACATTGCCACCACCTTGTTGTTTAGAAATACCAGAAATTTTAGATACAGCAGCTGCAGCATCACTTACACCTTTTCTTGAAAGTTCATCTGCGCCAATACTCTGTTTAATAGTTACAGCTTTCTTTTGATCTAATAATAAAGCGACCTCACTTTCCTTTCTAGCAGTGGTTTTAATAATAACCTCATCGAGTGCAGCAGCAGAAGCGCCTAAGGCAGTGGTGATATTTGTTACCTTTCCTGCTTCAATAACAACATTAGGAACTTCTAATGTTTCATATCCAACAAAGCTAAACTCGATAGTATAGGTTCCTACTGCAATGTTGTCTAGCAAATAGTTACCATCAAAATCTGTAGTGGTTCCTTTACTTGTACCTTTAATAATAACATTTGCAAAGGGTAATGGTTCATTGTTGTTATCCTTGTCTGAAAGGCTACCTGCAACCGAACCTACGTCTTGTGCTACTACGATTGTAGAAAAGACAAATATTAAGATCTGAAAAACTCTAATCATTACTTTTATAATTTTGTGCAAAGAAACTATCAAGATTAAAGATTCAGGTTAAGCAGAAGTTAACTCTATTAGCTATGTATGTTAGCATAATGTTATTTTAACACGCAATAACTTAACATAGCCGTTTTATCGATTATATTTACTTTTGCAGAAACTAACTTACCTATGGACAACAAGAATATTACTATCTTACTGGTTGATGATGAGCCAGATATACTAGAAATTGTAGGGTATAACCTTTCTTCTGAAGGCTACAATGTCATTACAGCATCAGATGGTAAAGAGGCTGTTAAACTTGCAAAAAAAAGAAAGCCACAGCTAATAATTTTAGACGTTATGATGCCAGAAATGGATGGTGTTGAGGCTTGTGAGCAAATTAGAAAAATACCAGACCTAGATACCATAATTACATTTTTTACGGCAAGAGGAGAAGATTACTCAATGCTAGCTGGTTTTGATGCAGGTGCAGATGATTATATTACTAAACCTATTAAACCAAAAGTCCTTGTAAGTAAAGTAAATGCTTTGTTAAGACGTATTGTAGAAGATAGTACCAATGATAATGTTGTAAAAATTGGTGATCTTATAATTAATAGAGAAGAATATAAAATCCTTAAAGGAAAAGAAGAGATTCTTTTGCCAAGAAAAGAGTTTGAATTATTATCTTTATTAGCATCTAAACCTGGCAAAGTCTTTAAAAGAGAAGATATATTAGACCGTGTTTGGGGTAATGAAGTAGTAGTTGGTGGCCGTACCATAGATGTTCACATTCGTAAGTTGCGTGAGAAATTAGGCGACAAGCGCTTTAAGACTGTTAAAGGTGTTGGCTACAAGTTTGTATCTTAATTAATGGCTAAAGAATTTAAGCGTTCCTTTAAGTTCGCATTTAACACCTCGTTTTATATTACAATATTCTTAACGGTACTTGTAAGTATATTTCTATTCTCATTTTTCGACTTCTCAATTTCATTATTTTTTATCCTAACGTTTGCAGGAAGTTGCTATCTGTTTTCCTTTATGGTTATACAGTTGCGTATTGAAAAATTCATTTATAAACGTGTTAAGGGTATTTATGATAGTGTTTCTCTTTTAGATGCTACTACACTACAAAGAACCCAAGTAACTACAGATATGGCAACCCTTAAAAGTGAAGTGGAACGCTTTGCAAAGGGTAAAAAATTAGAGATTGAAGCTTTAAAGATTAGAGAATCTTACCGTAAAGAATTTTTAGGGAATGTATCTCACGAATTAAAAACACCATTATTTACGGTACAAGGTTACATTCTCACCTTGTTAGATGGTGCAATGAAAGACAAAACCTTAAGAAAAAAGTACCTTAATCGAGCAATGAAAGGTGTAGATAGGCTTATCTATATTGTTAAAGATCTGGATATGATTACCAAGCTTGAAGCTGGAGATCTTCATTTGGATAAAGAAAACTTCTTAATTTCAGAACTTATACATAGCGTTTATGAGCTTTTAGAAATGAAAGCTGCCAAAAAAAATATCACCTTGCTCTATGACTTCGATTCTAATACAGATGTTATGGTTTGTGGAGACAAGGAACGGTTACAACAGGTCTTAACCAACCTTGTAGTGAACTCTATTAAATATGGAGAGAAAGATGGTACTACAGAAATAACTGTCGAAGATTTTATAAACAATAAGATCTTAGTTAGGGTTACAGATAATGGCGAAGGCATCAAGCAGGAAAATATACCGCGTTTATTTGAGCGTTTCTTTAGAGTAGATAAAAGCGGAAACCGTAAAGAAGGAGGTTCTGGCTTAGGACTTTCTATAGTTAAGCATATACTTGAAGCTCACGAAGAAAAGATTTATGTAGAAAGTGAGTTTGGTGTAGGTAGTGAGTTTTCGTTTACACTAGAAAAGCTTGAAGAAGTCACTGAAGTTGACCCATTGATTACCGAGATGACCTAAACCATCGTAATTAGACACTTGTTTTAGTTTCTCCACCTTAAATTTATGCTGCTTACAAGCTGGCGCTAGTTTCATTTTCTTTAAACGCTTAGCTAAGTACTTTTGTTCAAACTGGCCTGGTGTAGGTATAAAGAATGCGGGTTTACCTAATTTAGCAACATCCATAAGCGTTGTATAGCCAGATCTGGAAATTACCAAGTCACTTTGGTTAAATGCATCTTCCAATTCTTTGCCCATCATATAATTGTAAATGGTCAAATTGCCGTCTTTCTCGATAGTCTGCTTGTCTTCAATCTTTCCTTTTATAAGAAGCACATTACCTTTAAAAAGTTTTAGTTCCACCTTAAAAATGTCTTCTAGCATTTCGCGTTGAGGTTCTGGACCAGAAACCATAGCAAGTAAATCGTATGTTTTGGGTAATAGCTGTTTATTAAATCTGCTTAACGGCCCAAGATATTTAATGCGTAGAGTGCTGTTTTTTAAGTGCCCAAGCTTGCCACTTAAATTTTGGGAACCTTCTAAATCTGGAACCCAACACTCATCAAACTTTTTAATATAACGTCTGTGTAATTTAGAACTGAATTTTGTAGTGCTGCCCGACAACACATTTAGTTGATGCGTGATAAATACAGAAGGTATAGTAGTACTCCTAATTCCCATACGGTTATCAGATATAATACCGTGAAACTTAGCAGTCTTTAAAATCTTTTTTAAAGCTTTTTGCTCAGCATAAATACTCTTTAGTAGTTTAGGACTTTCCAGCAACATTTTAAACTGAAATAATGCTCCTTTTTTAGAGTAAGTTATGTTATAAGAAGGTAATTCGTGGAATGCTAAATTTGGAAATTCTTTTTTTAATAAAGCTAGGGCTGCACCGTCTGAAGCTAATACAGGCTCAAAGCCATCTGAAATTAATGCATTAATGATAGGAATACAACGTGTGGCGTGTCCTAATCCCCAATTAAGTGGTGCCACCAGAATTTTTTTCTTCAGCATAAAACCTGTTGCCTTTAAAACTTTTTTTAAAAAGTAAATATACACTTATTCTTAAAGCTTTATAAATCTCTACTTTTGCATAAAATATTATCTGTGGGAAGTAAAAATAAATTGAAGCGTTTTAAAGAAAATGAAACATTTGAAAATGTGTTTCAGCCAACGCGAGAAGATGTTGTTTCTGGAAACTTTAAACACAAAGGAAGTTGGGCCTCGTTTTTTGGTAATAGCAATCCTGTAATTGTTGAGTTAGGTTGTGGTAAAGGAGAGTATAGTGTGGGCTTGGCTAAAAAATATCCAGAGAAAAATTTTGTGGGTATAGATATTAAAGGTGCTCGTTTTTGGCGTGGCGCAAAAACTGCAATTGAGGATGAGATGCCTAATGTGGCTTTTGTAAGAACCCAGATTGAATTGGTAGAAGATATTTTTGCAGCTAACGAGGTAGATGAAATATGGATTACTTTTCCAGATCCCCAAATTAAATACAAGCGCACAAAGCACCGTATGACCAATACAGAGTTTTTGCAGAAATATAAAAGAATACTAAAACCTGGAGGTGTAGTTAATCTTAAAACAGATAGTGAGTTTATGCATGGCTATACACTTGGCTTACTGCACGGTGAAGGACATGAAGTTTTAGAGGCTAACCATAATGTTTATAAAAACGAATATTCTCCAGAAGATGTGATTGGCATACAGACTTTCTATGAAAATCAGTATCTTGAACAAGGAAAACCTATAACTTATATTCGATTTAGGATAAACTAATACACTTGGCGTTAACCAAACTTTTTATAATTACATATATAGCTGCTCTCGTAGGTGTTATACCTCCAGGTTTGGTAAACATGTCTGTGGCTAAAACTTGTGTAGAGCGTGGCCGTAAAAATGGAATGTTTGCTGCCTTAGGTGCATCTGTAACTGTACTGTTTCAAGCATTAATTGCCATACTGCTAGCTAAATATATTTTTGACAACCCATTTGTTAGAAATATTTTATTAAGAACTGGTCTTGTAATTTTTGGAATTATGGCCATTTATTTTTTTGTTAAGGCTAAACAACATCATCCAGAGTTTAAGGTGCCTAAACAAGCAGGATCTCGCAGTTTCTTTAAAGGCTTTGGAGTGTCTGCATTAAATATTTTCCCCATACCATATTTTTGTGTAATTAGTACAGCATTTAATGCTAAAGGAACTGTAGATTATGGTAACCTGGAGATTCTTTTATTTATGCTGGCAGCAGGATTAGGAACATTTACAACCCTGTACTTTTATGTCTTATCTTTCCTTAAGATTGAGTCTAAAACCCAAACGTTCTCTAAATATTCCAATTATTTTATGGCTGCTCTTATGGCCATATTGGTAGTAATAGCTTTAATAAGAATTTATTATCCATTTCATATAGAGTAATATGAAGGAGCCTAGTTTTTTTGATAGGGTTTATGACGTTGCAAAGTTAATACCCTATGGTAAGGTGACCTCTTATGGTGCTATTGCAAAGGCAATTGGTGCTGCAAAAAGTGCAAGAATGGTTGGTTATGCTATGAATAATGCAGGAAATATAGAAGATGTACCAGCACATAGAGTTTTAAATAGAAACGGTGTGCTAACTGGCAAACATCATTTTAATGGTACAAATCTTATGCAGCAGTTATTAGAAGAAGAAGGTCACATTATTATAGATAACCAAGTGCAAAATTTTACAGATGTATTTTGGGATCCTATGAAAGAGATTTAAAAGCGAAACCCGACTACAAAGAAATATTGGCTTTCATCTACCTCTGGAGAATAACTCCATTTAACCTCTACAGGTCCTAAAAGTGTTTCAATACCGTAGCCAAGAGCATACCCACTAAAATCTGGAGAAGTTAACCAATTTCCATTTTTAAACAATCCATCTTCAACATTTGCAAAATTGGCGCTAGCTATTATGTGATTCTTATTAAAGACTTCAAAATCTAAATCTAACGTTCCTTTTATATAGCTGTCTCCAGAAAGGCTTATAAAATCATAACCATAAAATGGGACAATACCATTAATAGGCTTATTACCATAGCCGCCTAAAAAGAAATCTAAAGTATTCATATTAGAATTTCCAATTTTAAAACCAGCTTCAGAGCCAATTTTAAAGGCAAATTTGTGTAGTGGAGAAAATACGTAAGCAATTTTTCCTTTAGCTATAGAGAACTCTTCAAAATCATTATTAAAGTCGCTAGAAAAAGCATACAGATGAAAATCACCATCAAAGAACACACCATTGGTAGGATAGTATTTATTGTCGAAAGTATCTAACCTCAAGTTTCCAAAAGTGCTAAAGATATGGCTGTTTTCAATTACGATGCCGCGTAATTGGGTGTTTTCATCTAATCCAATTGTTTCAGAATCTATTCTAAGATATTTATGCTCCAAGCCTAGCCCAAGTTGAAACTGCTGTCTAAACAAAGTTTGCCCATATATTTGGTTGGTAAGATCTTCAAAATTTACTTCAATTTGGTTAACATCAAAGTTAGGAATGTTGGTGTTTTCTCTTATTAATGAGAAGTTTATATTCTTTTCAAATGAGTTGTATCTGGACTTTGCGCCAACACTCCAATACCTTCCTTTATCTATATAATATTCAAAATTATAACGCACATTGTCTCCCAAGATAAAGTCTAAAGAAGTAATGTCATTTTTAAAAAAAAGACGTTTTCTAGTTATGTTTAGTAATCCTGCAGTTCTGTATAAATCATCATAATGAAGCCCTAATCTTAGGAGCATTTTTTCATTACTTTCTATAACATCTATACTAACCCTGTAGCCATCTCCATCTGGAATTAGTTGATGATTTACTCTATTAAAATTTCCTGTTGCAGAAAGGTTGTTTATGCCATAGTTAAAGTCCTCATAGGTAATTAACGTGTAGTCTCTAATTTTAAGCTTACCAAGAATATAGGATCTTGGGTAATTTTTGTTTCCCGTAACAATAATATCTTTAATGTAAAGAACATCGGAAGATTTGACATCTACCTTTGAAGCTTTTTTAGGTTTTTGCCTAAGTGCGACACGTTTTAAATCTTCAAATTTTAAAAGCGCAGCCTTGTATCCGTTTTTAATGATAGAGTCGCCATCATCAAAAGACAATACGTTGTACTTAGTAATATCTGGTCTTATGTAAATGTCTGTTTTTTCACGCTTACTCTCCATATCTTGTATGGTCCTAAAATTATTTACCTGCGTAAGAATTTCGAAAGCTGAGCTTAAGTTTTTACGATCTACTAAGCTATCCTGTACGTTAATGCCAATAATAACATCTATACCTTTCTTCTTCAGTTCTTCAATAGGGTAATTGTTGCTAACACCACCATCTGTTAATATTTGATCTTCAATTGCTACAGGACTAAAAATAGAGGGAATGGCTCCACTAGCAGAAATAGCTAACGGTAATGAGCCTTCTTCTAATAAAACTTGTTTTCCATTTTCAATATTGGTAGCCATACAGAAAAAAGGAATAGGCAATTTGCTAAAATCATTTAAATCTCCAATATGAGTTGTAAGCTTATTCATGTAGTTATAAACATTCTGACCTTTACTTAAACCTGATGGAAATGAGATTTTAAAGCCATCAAAAGGTAATGTTAAAGCATACTTCTCTGCGTCTTCTTTTTCGTAAAATGTTTTAGCGCTTCGCGGAAGGTTATCCTGTATAAGTGTATTAAAATCGGTTTTTTTAAAAATAGAATCTAGTTGGTTGGCAGAATATCCGGAGGCATAAAGGCCGCCAATAATAGCACCCATACTTGTGCCGCCAATATAATCTATCCTAACTCCAGACTCTTCAATTAATTTTAAGGCACCTATATGGGCTAACCCTTTAGCGCCACCACCACTAAGTACTAAGCCTACTTTTATATCTTTTGTAGCGTCTAAATTATCCTGACCAAAACTGTATGCAGAGTTTAGGATTAAACAAAGCAATAGGATAGCAGTACTATGTATTTTAATTGATCTCAAGGTTTTATAAAGATAGGTAATACAATGGTTGTTGGTTGTAACAAAATTATATAAAAGTTGAAGATGCAAGTTTAATATAGAACGTATTTTTTCTGTGTATATTTATAATAAAAACATGTCTTCACAAAAACGGTTTTCTAGAGCATATAAAGAGGCCAAACGTATTTCATTTAATGATGACTCTAAGCTTGTTTTTTTTAGTGATTGCCATAGAGGCGACAATAGTTTTGCAGACGATTTTGCCAATAACAAAAACGTATACTTTCACGCTTTAAAGCATTACTACAAAGAAGGCTTTACATATTGTGAATTAGGAGATGGAACAGAACTCTGGGAAAATATAGAGTTTGACACTATTTTAAGAGCACACAAAAATGTTTTTGAACTTTTAAAAGCATTCTATCTTGAACATAGACTACATATTGTTTACGGAAATCACGATATGGTTCTGCGTGACCAATCTTATGTTAAAAAACATATATACACATATTTTGATCACCGTACAGGAAAGGATTTACCATTGTTTCCAAGTATTCAATTTCCTGAAGCATTAGTGTTAGCACACGAGATTAGTAAACAAGAAATATTTTGTGTACACGGCCATCAAGCAGATTTTATGAACTATGTAGGTTGGAGAATTAATAGGTTTTTAGTTAGGATTCTGTGGAAACCTCTACAAATTGTTGGTATTGCAGACCCTACAAGTCCTGCTAAGAATTATAAAGAACTTATTAAAGTGGAACGTCGTACTAAAAAGTGGATAGTTAATAATAACAACCTGCTAACTATTACAGGCCATACACATAGACCTAGATTTCCTGAGCCAGGAGATATTGCTTATTTTAATGATGGTAGCTGTGTGCACCCGAGAAGTATTACCGGTTTAGAAATAGAACGTGGCAACATCTCACTTATAAAATGGGATATTGCCACGACTAATGAAGGGTTTCTTAAAATTGAAAGGGTGCTCTTAGAAGGACCTACTCCTTTAAAAGATTACATTACAACCTAAGTAAATAAAAACTTAAGGTGCAGGATTAGGAATGTCATTGTGTACTTCATCTATAGCATTTATAATCTCTTCAGATAAAGTGACGTTGTAACTTCCAATGTTTTCTTTTAGCTGCTCTAATGTTGTTGCGCCTATAATTGTAGATGTTACAAATGGCTTTTGTCTTATAAATGCAAGAGACATTTGTGTGAGGCTTAAATTATGCGACTTAGCAATTTCATTATACCTACGTGTAGCTTCAAAAGCATTAGGATTGTGATATCTTGAGTACTGCGGAAATAAAGTTACTCTACCTTTCTCCGGCGTTTTTCCATCTAAGTATTTTCCGGTAAGTTGCCCAAACCCAAGTGGCGAATATGGTAATAGACCAATTTGTTCTCTTAGCAATACTTCGCTCAAACCTATCTCGTCTTTTCGGTTTAAAAGATTATATGGGTTTTGTACTGTAACAACCTTAAGGTTGCCTTTTCTAGCTTCTTCGGCACATCTCATAACACCGTAAGGCGTTTCATTACTCAAACCAACTTGTCTAACCTTACCATCTTTCACATAACCTTCCAGCGTATTTAAAACTTCATTAAAGTTATCTTCCCAAGCTTCTGACGGTTTATGGGTATAATCACGCTGTCCAAAAAAATTTGTATTTCGTTCTGGCCAATGCAATTGGTATATATCCAAATAATCTGTATTTAACCGTTTAAGGCTTTTATGCAAAGCGTCTTCTATTGAAGATTTACTAAAATCTAAAGGCTGCCTTATGTGTTTAAATGTTGGGCTAGGTCCTGTAATTTTAGATGCTAATACTATATCTTTTCTTTTACCAGTTTTTGCCAACCAGGAACCGATAATGCGTTCTGTAGAGCCTTGCGTCTCTGGTTTTCCGGGAACAGAATACATTTCTGCAGTATCTATAAAATTAACACCTTGCTCTAGTGCATATTCTATTTGCTGGTGTCCTTCTGCTTCTGTGTTTTGCTCGCCCCAAGTCATAGATCCTAAGCAAATTTTACTTACTTTAATATCTGTTCCTGGTATTTTATTGTATTCCATAATTAGACTGTTGTGAGGTTAGTAACTTCTTTAAACTGATTTATATATCGTTAAGAAGTTTAGAGATTTCATCTAATTTAGGCGTTAAGATAACTTCTATACGTCTGTTTTTAGCTTTGCCAGTTGCGCTATCATTAGACGCTATTGGTAAATACTCACCACGTCCTGCAGCAGTGAGATTTTGCGGATCTATTTGAGAGTTCTCTCTTAAAATATTTACTATTGATGTTGCTCTTTTAGTTGAAAGATCCCAGTTGTCTTGTAATGGGCCGTTACCACCATAAGGTACATTGTCTGTATGACCTTCAATAAGAACAGCAATATCTGGATTTGAAGCCAAAACTTCACCAAGTTGATTTACAGCACGACGCCCTTCTGAACCTACAGCCCAACTACCAGAATTAAATAGCAGCTTATTTTCCATAGAAACATAAACTTTACCATTACGTTGCTCAACAGTTAACCCTTTTCCTTCAAAATCTCCTAAGGCAGAAGAAACGGCTGTTTTAAGAGCTTGCATCTTAGCTTCTTTGGCTGCAATAACGCTTTCTAGTTCGTTAATTCTATTAGATCTTGACTCTAAATCTGCTTTAAGCTTATCTAATGTCGCGCGTTCTTCGGCTAATGCTTTCTTTTTGTCTTCAAGTTCTGCTATAAGTGCTCTATTTTGTTTAGAGTTTTCAGCTAATGCTTTACTGCTATTTGCCTCTAATGCATCATAAGATTTCTGTAGGCTTTCATAAGATTGCTTAGTAGCATTATAATCACTTTCTAATTGATCATGTTCTGCTTTAAGTGAAGCATATTTATCTGTCATAACTTCTAAGCTAGTTTCAAACTCTTCACTTGAAGTTTTAAACTTAGATAAATCATCTTTTAAACTTCTATTTTCTCGTTTTACATCTGCATATTTTCCTTCTAAATCTTTGTAAACTTTAGATGAAACACAAGAAGTTAATAATAAACTTCCTGTAAGGGCAACTGTTGCTAATTTTATAGTGTTCATACTTTGTAGGGTTTTTGGTTTGGGTAATTATAAATCTAATTCTAATAATACAGGACAATGATCGCTATGCACTGCATCTTTTAAAATAACGGAACGTTTTAGTTTTTCTTGTAATGGAGGTGTAACCATTAAATAATCTAAACGCCAACCTTTGTTATTAGCTCTTGCATTTGCACGGTAGCTCCACCACGTATAGTTTTCTGGCTGGTCATTAAAAACTCTAAAAGAATCTATAAAACCACTGTCAATAAATTTTGTGAGCCAATCTCTTTCTACAGGTAAAAATCCAGATACATTTTTTAATCTTACAGGATCGTGAATGTCTTCTGGTTTATGACAAATATTATAATCTCCACAAACAACAAGATTAGGTATACTGTGTCTTAAATCTTTAGAGTATTCTAAAAATTCATCCATGTAATTTAGCTTAAAGTCTAATCTTGCAGAGTTTGTTCCAGACGGTAAGTACATGCTCATTACAGAAACATCATTAAAATCTGCTCTAATATTTCTACCTTCAAAATCCATTGTAGCTATACCTGTTCCATATTCAACGTGGTTGGGTTTAGTTTTGCAGAGTAAAGCAACGCCGCTATATCCTTTTTTTTGAGCAGGATACCAATAACAATACTTGTAGCCTATATCATGAAATTCTGTTTCATCAAATTGATCTGGATTAGCTTTAATTTCCTGTAAACAGACTACATCTGCATCTGTTTGAGAAAGCCAGCTTATCAAGTCTTTTCGCATTGCTGCTCTTATACCGTTAACGTTATAGGATACTATTTTCATGAGATTTGTTTTTGCAGCTTCAAATTTAAGGGATACAATTAACGAAACCCATATAAATAGCGACTAAAATGATTGTGTTTTGCATAAAATAATTATCAAAAACAGTAGTTTTACTTAAGATGCGCATACTAACTTTCATTTTATTGTTTTGTGTTGTAACAGTTGGTGTTGCACAACAAACTGTTGGTAGTATGAAGACGAAAACTTTAGTTGTTCGTGACAGTGTTTTTATTGACTCGGTTAGTATAAATCCTAATAGGTTTCAATTACTCGATACAACTGGAAAACCTATAGATACTGCATTTTATAAAGTTGATTTTTCCTTGGCTAAAATCACATTTTCTAATACGTTTTTAAATACTGCAGCTAATGATACCTTAAAGGCATCATATTTACCATATCCAGACTTCTTAACCAAACGATATTTTCAGCTAGATAAAAGTATTATAGTAGAAAATAACGATGATCTAAATAAATTATACCAACTTAACCAACAAGAAAAGGGTGTAAAAACATTCACGCCTTTTGATGGCCTTAATACAAGCGGAAGTATTTCTAGAGGAATACGCGTAGGTAACAATCAAAATACAGTATTAGACTCTCAATTAGATTTACAGATTTCTGGACAAATAAGCCCTAGAGTAGGCTTAAGAGCCTCTATACAAGACTCTAATATACCGCTTCAGGAAGGTGGCTATTCTCAAAATTTAGATGAATTTGATCAAGTTTTTATTGAGCTATTTAGTGATAATTGGAACATTAGAGCAGGCGATGTAAACCTTGTTCAAAATGAATCGTTTTTTGCTTCATTCGAAAAAAAAGTACAAGGAATATCTTTGGGTGCAACATTAAATCCTGAAGGTAATTCTACAAATTTATTTGCAGCAGGCGCGTTGGTTAGAGGTGTTTTTACAGAAAGTAAGTTTCAAGGACAAGAAGGAAATCAAGGTCCTTATAAACTTACTGGTCCTAACGGAGAGCTTTTTGTACTTATTGTTTCTGGTAGTGAAACTGTATATGTTAATGGTGTGCCATTAGTACGTGGAGAGAATAAAGATTATTTGATAGACTATAATGCCGGTGAAATAATGTTTAACAGCACCTATCCTATAACTTCAGAAATGAGGATTAGTGTGCAGTACCAATTTAGTGAGCGTAATTATACTAGGATTATAGCAACTGGTGGCGGAAACTATGAAAGTGATAACTTAAAGATAGGTGCTTTTGTATATTCAGAAAACGATAGTAAAAACCAACCACTACAACAAAACCTTAATGCGCAGCAAGTAGCAATATTGGCAGATGCTGGAGATGATATGTCTCAAATGTTTACCTCTAGTGTGCAACCTTCTGAATTTAGTGAAAACCGAGTGTTGTACAGGTTAGAAACTATAAATAACCAGCCAGTTTATGTGTTCTCTACAAATGCTGAAGATGAGTTGTTTCAAATACAGTTTAGTAATGTGGGCGCAAACAACGGAGATTATATTTTAAGTGATGCCTCTGCAATAAATAGAATTTATGAATATGTAGCTCCAGTAAATGGCGTTCCTCAAGGTAGTTTTGCGCCTGTTATACAGTTAGAGGCACCTACCAAATTGCAGATAGGTGTTGTAAATGGGAGATATAAACCTTCAGAAAAAACAAATTTATATTTTGAGATTGCAGGTAGTAAAAATGACTTAAATCTTTTTTCAGATATAGATGATGATGATAATGATGGTGTGGCAACAAAATTTGATTTCAGACAACGTATAGTTACCAATGACTCGCTTTGGAATTTAGATGCCTTCGGAACATTTAATTACATACAAGACGAATATCAAAGTATACAGCGTATTTATAATATAGAATTTGAACGCGATTGGAATTTACAGACACCTATAGGAAGCCAAACCTATGTAATAGGAGGTTTAGAGTTGTCTAACCAAAAGCAAGGTATTGTTAACTATAGTTTTCAGCAGTTAGATTATGAGGATAATTTTAGTGGTTCTAGACACGTGTTTAATTCGGCATTAACTTTTGGTAGGCTTAAAACCTTTGTAAACTCAAGTTACTTAAATAGTGAAGGTTCAGAGATAGATTCAGAGTTCCTAAGAGCAAATATTAACGCAGTATATGGGTTCAAAAAGTCTTGGATTGGAGCAAAATATAGTGCAGAAAATAATCAGCAGCGCCAAGTGGCAACAGACTCTTTAACGGGAGATAGTCAAAGATTTATGAATTATGAAGTGTATACTGGTGTTGGAGATAGTACAAATGTGTTTGCAGAAATAGGGTATAGGTATCGCGTAAATGATAGTGTACAAAGTAATGAGCTAACTCGTGTTAGTAACTCAAACAACTATTATTTAAAGTCTAGGCTAATTAATACTAGTAATACAAAATTAGCAGTTTTTGCAAATTATAGAGTTTTAGAAGATGAAACTGAAGATGATAATGATGATGTCTCTTTAAATTCCAGAATTGTATATAGCCAGTTTATAGCCAATAAGAAAATCTCTTTAAACACTACGTTTGAAACCAACAGTGGTACTTTGCCACAACAGGAATTTACTTATGTTGAGGTTGATACAGGTGAAGGGCAATATACCTGGAACGATTATAATAATAACGGTGTTCAAGAATTGGAAGAATTTGAAATTGCCCAATTTCAAGATGAAGCACGGTTTATAAGAGTGTTATTACCAAATCAGGTTTTTATAAGAACACACCAAAACAAGTTTAGCCAGACATTGTCCTTAAACTTGAGGTCTTGGGAAAAAGAAACTAATGGGTTTAAGAAGTTTATGTCTCATTTTTACAATCAGACAGCCTATTTAATAGACAGGAAGATTCGCCGAGATGGTGAGGCTTTTGATATTAATCCTTTTAATGATAATGATGAAAAGGAATTAGCTCTTAACCTTAGTTTTAGAAACAGTATCTTTTTTAATAGAGGTAAACAAAAGTTTACTACATCCTATAGTTACGTATCAACTAAAGCTAAAAACCTTCTCTCTACTGGTTTACAAGAAAATATACAGCAGAGCCACCAAATAAATTTTAATCACAAATTTGCAGAAAGCTGGTTAATTTCAATAGAAAATCAATTAAGTACCACTGAAAGTATTTCTCAAAATTTTGAAAGTAGAAATTTTAATATTGAAGGCGTTTCAATAGATCCCAAGCTGTCCTACCTTTTAAGCAGACAAACTCGTTTTGATATCTTTTATAATTACAATTTTCAAGACAATTTAATTGGAGGTAAAGAACAGTTAGATCAACAAAAATTTGGGTTAGGGTTTTCTTATGCCAACCAACAACAATTTGCTATAAGTGGAGAGTTTAATTACATACAAAATGATTTCTCTGGTAGTGCATTTTCGCCAGTTGCATATCAAATGTTAGAAGGATTACAGCCTGATAAAAATTATACTTGGCAGTTTTTAACACAGAAAAAACTTACTAAGTACTTAGACCTTAATCTAAGTTATAATGGAAGAAAGAGTGAAAACCTAGATGCTATACATACAGGAAGCGTACAACTTAGGGCATATTTTTAAATAAAAAAAGGCTGCCAATTGGCAGCCTTTTATATTTATTAGTGATTTGTATTTAGTTCTTTACAAACTTAACAACACCACTAGTAGTTTCATTCTCTATTCTTACAAAGTAAATTCCTTTTTGTAAGCTAGAAACATTTACATTTAAATCTGAGCTATTGGTTACAGACTTAGTAACAACAGCTTGCCCTAAAGTATTAAATACTTTTACAGTTTCTGGCAACTCATTAGTATTGTTTAATGAGATGTTTAAAACATTATCTGCAGGATTAGGGTAAATAGCAAAGTTTGCAAAAGCATTCTCTTTAACAGATAGAGATTGATTAGCTCTAAAGGCAACGCTTTCAGAATCTTCAAATTGTCCACCTTCAATTACCACAGTACCATCACCTGTTGTTAGTGAATAGCTACCATCACCATAGCCACAGCAGATACCATCGCCAAATGCATCGAAAATAGTAAACTGGAAGCACTCATTATTTTCTACTGTAAATTCATCGTTTATAGTTGTGTTATCCTCATATGGACCGCCTTCGTACAATACATTACCACTTGCATCTGTTACTTCATAAGTTGTTTCGCTACCATAATCATCAGTAACTAATTCTAAGAAATACGTTGTTGCGTTGTATTCAGTAATATCACCGTCGTTCGCATAAATATATTCATCACTATCTAAGTTGTTACTAGCAACTTCATCTGTTGTAGCGTTAACATCAGTTACAGATACATTTACAGTGTTATTACCATTAATACCATCTACGCTAGGTAAATTAATTGAAGCTATATCAAACTGATTAAGGTTTCCTGTATACTCATAAGTTTGAGCAGCATCACCATTTACAGAATAGGTAATTGTAGCTTCAGTTACTGCAGCTGTACCTTTATTTATAATTTCAATTCCTGGAGAGAATCCTACTTCACAAATATTTTCTGTGAAACAAGTTAATCTAACTTCAATATCATTAGTGCTAGCAGTACCTGCAGAACACCCTATTGAAGTTGGAAGCTCCATACGTCTTGGAGAGTTCATCATTACAGTAAGCATACGTGTTTTTTGGTCTTCTGTAAATGTATTCATACAAGAGTCGTCTGAGTAGTCCATGTAGTTTTCAGACATATCCATAGAGCCACAAGAAGAATCCATAGCACAACCAAAGTTTGCGCCATCTGAGTTTGGAGTGTCATCACAAAAATCATCTACGCTACAAGCGCCATCTCCCCAAATATGTCTTAAACCTAGGTAGTGTCCAACTTCGTGAGTCATAGTTCTTCCTAAGTTATAAGTGTTGTTTAAGATAAAAGATCCGTCATCTTGTGCTAAAGTTCCAAATGCATTATAGTTTGAAACAACACCATCTGTATCTGCAGGACCATTATTTGTGTTTAATCCACCTAATCCTGAGCTGTTAGGAAATTGAGCATATCCTAATAAAGAAGAGTCTGTAAAGTTTACAGACCACATATTCATATATTTAGTAGGATCCCAAATAGTTTCAGGCTTTACAATACCATCTATATCTGCTGTAGACCAACTTTCTTGGCAAAGGTTTACACGATTTACACCATTAGATGCTGCACCGTTAGGGTCTTGTGTAGCAAGACAAAATTCTATTTCAACATCTACACCTGCATTATAGTTAGTTTCTCCAGCGCCAGGTGTTCCCATAAGGCGTCTAAAATCTTCGTTTAATACATCTACTTGAGATACAGCTTGTGCGTAAGAAATATTCTCAGATAATTCTCCGCCGGCAACATTAATAGGATCTCCATCATGTATAATGTGAATGACAACTGGTATGGTTAATACTGGTTGCTGTAAGCTAGTTAAAGCTTGATTCACTTTAAATTCTTCAATTTTTGGAGCTAGCCACTCTTCAAATTCTTCTTTAGAAATAGTTTGTTCTGGATAACGATTAGAAAGTTCTGTATCCATTTCTGTTGTTAAACAACGTACTAGTCCATTGGGACCTTTAACACCTTGCGGATCTTTCTGTGCCCAAGCACTTAGACTAAGAATAAAGCAAAGCGAAAAACAGGCTAAACGAGTAAAGTTTTTCATAAATTTATAATTAAGTTAAGTTTATCAATCGGGGAAAGTACAAAATTTACGATAAATCACTAATAAAATCTTATTTTTAACATCTAAATATACAACATGAAATTTTTAATAGTCATTTTAGGATTCGTAACAATTGTTAATGGAGCTTGCGAAAGTGGTAAAAAAGCTACTGCAGAAACTGCTAAAGTGGAAACAGAAAACAATTTGAAAAAGATTAGCTGGAGTGCCTATACAAGAGGAAAGCAAGAATTAATTTCTGTTACAGAAATTAGCTTGGTTGTAAATGAAAACGGAACAGTTACGAAAGAAAAGAATATTACTAGTGAAGATTGGAAAGCATTAAATAGCCTTGTTGAAAAATTAGATTTAAATGAAATATCTAATTTGGAAGCACCTTCACAAAAACGATTTGCAGATGCAGACTTAGCTAGCAAAATTGAAATAAATACAAATTCTGCCAGCTTTACATCGTCTGAGTTTGATAAGACTCAACCACCAAAAACACTTGTGCCGTTAACTAATATGATAAAAAACTTAGCAGGATATTAACCTAACCAAGTTTTAAAATCTAAAGCCTTACCAATAATTGATTTTAAGTCGGAAATGTTTACTCGGCTTTGCTCCATACTGTCTCTGTGACGTATTGTAACAGTTTGATCCTCTAAACTATCATGGTCTACAGTGATACAAAATGGTGTACCGGCAGCATCTTGGCGTCTATAGCGTTTTCCTACTGCATCTTTCTCGTCATAAAGTACATTAAAGTCCCACTTAAGATCTTCAACAATTTGTTCTGCCAACTCTGGTAATCCATCTTTTTTCACTAACGGGAAAACGGCAACTTTTGTAGGTGCTAAAATTGAAGGAAGCTTTAATACTGTTCTAGAGTTTCCGTTACCTAAATCTTCTTCTACTAAAGACTTAGAAAGTACAGCTAAAAACATACGGTCTAAACCAATTGAGGTTTCAACAACATATGGTACATAATTCTCACCTAATTCTGGATCAAAAAATTGAAGCTTTTTGCCAGAATGTTCTTCGTGAGCTTTTAAATCGAAATCTGTTCTAGAATGTATGCCTTCTAATTCCTTAAAGCCAAAAGGAAAATCAAACTCTATATCTGCAGCAGCATTTGCGTAATGTGCTAGCTTTTCGTGATCGTGAAATCTATAATTTTCTTTTCCTAAACCTAATGATAAATGCCAATTAATTCTAGTTTCTTTCCAATGCTCGTACCATTTAAGTTCTTCTCCTGGACGTACAAAGAATTGCATTTCCATTTGTTCAAACTCACGCATTCTAAATATAAATTGTCTTGCAACAATTTCGTTTCTAAAGGCTTTTCCTGTTTGCGCAATACCAAACGGAATCTTCATGCGCCCAGACTTCTGTACATTTAAAAAGTTTACAAATATACCTTGTGCTGTTTCTGGTCTTAGGTATAAGTCTGTAGCCGTTTCTGCATCTGCGCCTAACTTTGTGCCAAACATAAGGTTAAACTGCCTTACGTCTGTCCAGTTTTTAGATCCCGAAGCAGGACAAGCAATACCAAGCTCTTCGATTAAAAGCTTTACATCTGCTAAATCTCCATCTGTTAAGGACTTTGCAAGGCGTTCTAAAATTTCTTTCTGTTCTTGTCTGTATCTTAATACGCGTGGGTTTGTTGTTACAAACTCTTCTTCATTAAAAGCATCACCAAAACGTTTCTTAGCTTTTGCAATTTCCTTTTCGGCTTTTTGGTGTATTTTTTCTGCGTAGTCTTCAACTAAAACATCTGCACGGTAACGTTTTTTAGAGTCTTTGTTGTCTATCAAAGGATCGTTAAATGCATCTACGTGACCAGAAGCCTTCCAGGTAGTTGGATGCATAAGTATTGCAGCGTCTAAACCTACAATGTTTTGATGCATTTGTACCATACTCTTCCACCAGTATTCTCTGATGTTTTTCTTTAGTTCAACTCCATTTTGACCATAGTCATAAACAGCGTTTAAACCATCATATATTTCGCTTGAACTAAAAATATACCCATACTCTTTAGCATGAGAAATTACATTCTTAAATGTTGTGTCTTGGTTTGCCATAGCGCAAAAATAGAAAGTTGATTATAAATACAATTCTGAAACCTTGAATATTTCAGAGATGGATAGATTATTTTAATGTAAAGGAAGTTGTTGCCAGTAAATCTGCATCCTGAAAAATATTAACCTGATAAACGCCAGAGATAATGTTATTCTCATCTGCATCAACAAGAATACAAATGTCTAACTCTTCATTTTCATAAAATACTTTAGTAGTAGCACTGTACATAAGAACTTTTTCTTCAAACATTTCTTGTTTGTTATCTCCAATAAGGTTGTTCTTAGGGTTTATAATTTGTGCGTATAATTTCTTTTCGCCAGGTTCTGCTATTAGGTTTTTAGCAATAGTAAAGCAGGTTCTTATTTTATCTGCTCTGCGATGTCTTTTTGTGTTAGCAATATCACCAGAGTTTTTAATGATAACGCCTTCTGCAGATAATTTTGTAAGCTGCATTTTAGAACCAGCAGCAACTTTTTCGTTTAAAATTTCATTTTGCTGTACTAAAGAGTCTGTAAGTACAATGCGTTCTTTAAGTACAGAGTTTGTACTGTCTACAGCTGTTGCTAATCTTTGGTTTTGTCTGCTTAAGCTGTCAACAGTTTTAAACAGTTTATCCTTTTCTCGTTCTAGTTTTTTAATTTGAGATCTAAAGCGACTAATAGCTGCATAATTTGTGTTATCTAATCCTTTAATGGAATCTAACAGACGCTCAATGCGCTGCTTAGCTTCATAAAGGTCTTTGGCCATGACATCATTCTTTGAAATTGCAGTATCGTATTTAATGATAAGTTCGCTAAGGTCTGACTCAAGATCTGCTTTTTCATTTTCCAGCCTAGAAATTGTTTGCTGGTTTTCATTGTAAAACTTCATGGTATAAACACCAAGTGCAATTATTCCTATAGTGAGTACCGCAGTAAGTATTTTTAATGCCTTGCTGTTCTTTTCTTCAGTCATTTATGATGATGGTTGCTTTATTAGGATGCTAAAAGTAATGAATTTAAGGTAAAGTTGTATTATTGTTATTGATGATAAACGATTTTATTCAGCTTTTATTTCCTAATGCATGTGTGGTCTGTAATGCAACTTTGCCTAAAGACCTTAATACGTTGTGTGTGGCGTGTAGTGACGACCTTCCTGAAGCTCCAATGTTTTACAATAGTCCAACTCAGGTTGAGAAAATGTTTTATGGAAGACTACCTTTGGAACATGGAGTTTCACTTTTAACATTTGAGAAAAAAGGAACAACTCAAAAGTTAATGCATCAGCTTAAGTATAGAGGTGATGAGCAAATTAGCGAATACTTAGGTAAATGGATGGCTCAAAAGCTTTTAAAAACAGAATGGCACAAGACAATAACTGCAGTGGTTCCTGTACCAATACATCCTAAACGTAAAAAGAAAAGAGGTTACAATCAAGTTACATTATTTGGAAAAGCTATAGCATCTGCGTTAAACGTTCCTTACGAAGATCAAATTTTAATAAAAACAGGAATTACTAAGACTCAAGTGTTTAAGAAAAGAATTGCACGTTGGGGACAATTGGATAACACCTTAACAATTAATGATTTAAATGTTTTAAAAGGACAGCACGTACTTTTAGTAGATGATATTATTACAACGGGTGCTACTATTGAAGCTTGTGGTGCTAAACTTTTAGAAACAGAAAACTTAAAACTTAGTGTGGCTACTATGGCAATTACATTATGACATCTCAAAATAGATAGTTAAAAAATGCGTTTCTTTGTCATGTATATTTACACGATTATGAGCGTTTTTTTTAGGTTTATTTTTACGGTTGTTTTGTTGTCTGCTGTGTTAGTTTCATGTGCTAAACGTGGCTCGCCGTCTGGTGGAGATAAAGATGAGACACCTCCCAAGTTTGTGAAGGCAAATCCAGAACCGTTTACCACAAACTTTAATGAAGATGAAATTAGAATATTTTTTAATGAATATGTTAAGCTTAAAAACTCTCAGCAGCAAATAGTAATTTCTCCACCAATAGATCCTGCACCATATATTACTCCTTTAGGAAGTCCTAATAAAGTTGTTAAGATTAAATTTAATGACTCTGTCTTAAAACCAAATACAACGTACACGGTAAATTTTGGCAGAAGTATAGAAGACAATAATGAAGGTAATCCGCTTGAGTTTTTTAAATACGTTTTTTCAACAGGAGCTTATATAGATTCATTAAAGCTTGAAGGCTCTGTTAAAGATGCATTTAAAAGAGTGCCAGAACAATTTATTACAGTTGCTTTATATGAGCTTAATGAAAACTACAAAGACTCTATTATTTATAATGAAATACCACGTTATATAACCAACACGTTAGACAGTGCAACAACATTTCAATTTGAAAATCTTAAAGAAGGCACCTATAAATTAGTAGCGTTTAAGGATAATAACAACAATTATAAATTTGAACCTAAAGTAGATAAGGTCGCATATTTACAAGACACTATAACTTTACCTACAGATAAAACCTATGAACTAACCGTTTTTAAAGAAGAACTCGATTTAAAATTTTTGAAACCTAAACAAATAGGGAAGCAACATATACTTTTTGGTTATGAAGGTAGACCAAGCAATACTAATATAACATTGCTAACAGATACACCTGATAATTTTGAATATAGAGTATTAAAAGATAGAACTACAGACTCCTTACATTATTGGTTTAAACCCTTTTTAGAAGAAACAGATAGTTTGGTGTTTAAGGTTGAAAGCGGCACATATAATGATACGTTAATTACTCGATTTAAAGATCAGTTTGCAGATACTTTAGAAATAGCAAAAGCCGATAAAATAAATATATTATTAAATAAAGCTTTTACAGTAAGTGGCAATACGCCTTTAGCTTTAATAAATCCAGAGTTAATCTCTGTTGTAGATAAAGACACTTTAAACATACCTTTTGAAGCTTCTCTGGATACAATTAAGAATACTGTAAATATAAATTTTGAACCAACAGAAAGTAATAGATACCAGATAACATTTCTACCTGAGGCTATAACAGATTTTTTTAACGCTACTAATGATAGTTTAAGTTATAGTGTGCCAACAAAAGAATTTTCAGATTATGGCGATTTATTCCTAACCGTTCAGAATGTAAAATCTTATCCAATAATTGCTCAGCTTTTAAACAATAAAGGTGAAGTTATTTATGAAAAATATAAAGAGACAGAAAGCGTTTTCGAGTTTACTAAAATAGACCCTAAAAAGTATTTTATTAGAATTATTTACGACACAAACGCTAACGGTTATTGGGATACCGGAAGTTATTTAGATAAAAGACAGCCAGAACCCGTAGTGTTTTATCCTGAAGAGATTGAAATTAGAGCAAATAGTGAAATTTACCAGACGTTTATTTTAAAGTAAACGCATCTCTATCCTGTAAAAACTTTAAATGAGATCTAGTCTTATTTATATGAGACTTTTCTAAGGTTACTGTTTGCAACAAGTCTGTCTCTAGTTCTTCTGATGATACTAGTTCACCTAGTGTATTGTAAACTGCTGAATGCCCTACATATTCATAGCCATTGCCGTCTAGGCCTATTCTATTTACACCTATGCAATAACTAATATTTTCTATTGCTCTAGCTTTTAAAAGTGTATCCCAAGCGTGCGTTCTTATCTTAGGCCAATTGGCAACATAAATTAAAGCATCATAATCTTCTGTATTTCTTGCCCAAACAGGAAACCTTAAATCATAACACACCAACGGACAAATTTTCCACCCTAAATACTCAACAATTAAGCGTTCTTTACCAGCATTATAAGTATGGTGCTCATTAGCAAGAGTAAATAAATGCTTTTTGTCATAGGTTTTAAAGCTACCATCTGGGTATACAAAATAAAGTCTGTTGTAATAGTTACCATTTTCATTTACAGCAACACTGCCAGTAATAGCAGCGTTTATTCTTTTTGCCCATTGTTGTAGCCAAGCTAAAGTTTCACCTTCAGAAATTTCTGAAGCCTGTTCTGCATTCATAGTAAAGCCAGTAGTGAACATTTCTGGCAACACCACTAAATGAGTATCTTTTAAACTAGTTAAAAGCATATCAAAATGAGAACGGTTCTCAATTGGGTTTTCCCAAGCTAAATGGGTTTGTATGATGGTAACATTTAGGGAGTCTTGCACAGCACAAGTGTTTTTAAATTCAGTTTAAATATAATAAACTAAAAACACTATTAACTAAATTGCTCTAGCTCTAGTTGTATTGTTTCCCAATCTTGCATGTAGGTGGTTAGTTTTTTCTTTTTTGCCTGGTAGTTGTCAAAGAAATTATCTTGAGCAATGGTTTTGTCGTAATTAAGCTCTAGTTCAAGATCTATAGCTTTAATTTCTTTCTCTAATTGGTTAATATTCTTTTCAACCTTGCTTAGTCTGTTAGAAAGCGACTTTACCTTTTTTTGGTCTTCATAAGATTGTTTGTTGTCTTGAGAAGCAGCAGTATCATCTGTATTTTTAGAAGCTGTAGGTTGCTTGTCTCTTTTTTCGACAGCACGCATATCCTCAACCTTTCGTTCACTTAAGTAATAGTCTATATCTCCTAGGTATTCTTTTATCCTATGATCTTTAAACTCATAGATAGAAGATGTGAGTCCTTGCAAAAAGTCTCTATCGTGAGAAACTAAAAGTAACGTGCCTTCAAAATTTTCTAAAGCATCTTTTAAAACATTCTTAGATTTAATGTCTAAGTGGTTTGTTGGCTCATCCATAACCAAGACATTAAAAGGTGATAAAAGCATTTTGGCTAATGCTAGCCTGTTACGTTCACCTCCAGAAAGTACACGAACGTATTTATCTACTTCTTCACCTCTAAATAAGAATGACCCTAAAATGTCTCTTACTTTTGTGCGGTTCTTTTCATTAGCAGCATCTTCCATAGTTTGGAGTACTGTTTTAGTGCCGTCTAAATAATCTGCTTGGTTTTGGGCAAAATATCCTATCTGTACATTATGTCCAAGCTTTAAATGACCCTGATGAGAAATCTCATCGACTATAATTTTTGCTAATGTGGTTTTTCCTTGTCCGTTTTGACCTACAAATGCTATTTTACTTTCACGCTCTACAAGTAAATCTATATTCTTAAGTACTTGTTTGTCACCGTAACTTTTTGAAATGCCTTCTGCTTCAATTACAACTTTTCCTGGTCTTACAGAAACAGGGAAGCTAACAGTCATAACAGAGTTGTCATCTTCATCTACCTCAATACGCTCAACCTTGTCTAATTTTTTAATTAGTGATTGTGCCATTGTAGCCTTAGATGCTTTTGCTCTAAATTTTTCAATTAGCTTTTCGGTGTGCTCAATTTGTTTTTGTTGGTTTTTTTGAGTGGCCAACTGTTGTTCACGTAACTCTTTACGTTGTACTAAGTATTTTGAATAGTAGGTATTGTAGTCGTAAATCTTACCTAAAGATATTTCAATAGTCCTATTAGTTACATTATCTAAAAACATCTTATCGTGAGAGACTACGACCGCAGCTCCAGAAAATTGTTTTAAGAAAGATTCAAACCATAGAATACTTTCTATATCTAAGTGGTTTGTAGGCTCATCCAGAAGCATGATGTCATGGTTTTGCAATAAGAGCTTTGCCAGCTCTATACGCATACGCCAACCTCCAGAAAAGGTGTCTGTTTTTTTGTTGAAATCTTCCCGTTTAAATCCTAATCCTTGTAAGATGCGCTCTGTATCTCCTTGATAATTATAACCACCAATTATTTCATATTGATGTTGTATATCATTAAGATCTATCATTAACTGCTCGTAACCTTGACTTTCGTAATCTGTACGTTCAGCGAGCTGTGTGTTAATGTCGTCTATTTGTTTTTCGAGGCGCTTTATCTCTTCAAAAGCTTGATAAGCCTCTTCTAATACAGTTCGGCCTTCTACAAAATCTATATCCTGTCTAAGAAACCCAATGCTTATGTCTTTCTCAATTGCAATTTGACCAGTATCTGGTTCTAAATCTTTTGATAAGATTTTGAGCATTGTAGATTTTCCGGCGCCATTTTTACCAACTAAACCTACGCGATCTCCCGCATTAAGCCTAAAAGTTATGTCCTCGAAAAGGAATTCGCCTTGAAATGATATAGATAATTCGTGAATGTTAAGCATAGCCGTGCAAAGATGATTATTTTTGTATTGTAAATCAAAAGGGAATGAAACTATTTAAAGGCACAAAGATCTATTCTATTTTAGGAGGCGTTTGCCCTGTTTGTCATGAGGAATCTATGTACAAGGAACCTAACCCGTATAAGATTACAAAAATCATGCATATGCACGAGCGTTGCTCTAATTGTGGTACAAAATATAAAATAGAACCATCCTTTTTTTATGGCGCTATGTATGTAAGTTACCCAGTTGGTATTGCATTTGCAACAGCTGCATTTGTAATAGCATATTATATGCTTAACGTAAGTTTACTAAACTCATTCTTTGTAATTGTTGCTACAATGATTGTTTTTATGCCTTTAATAATGCGTTTGTCTAGAAACATCTGGATTAATTTTTTCTTTAGCTACGATAAACAAAAAGCAAAACACTAATGGATATTAAGATTACCATTATAGATAGAGAAGGTGAAGCTCATGTGGTAGATGCGCCTACAGATATGAATATGAATCTTATGGAGGTTTGTAAAATGCATGAATTGCCAGTTGAAGGAACTTGTGGTGGTATGGCAATGTGTGCTTCTTGCCATTGCTATATCTTAGATAAAGCACACGTCTTACAAGAAAAAAGCTATGATGAAGAAGATATGCTAGACCAAGCATTTTTTGTTAAAGATAATAGTAGGTTAGGCTGCCAAATACCTATCACAAAAGAGTTGGATGGTATGGAAATAAAATTGGCCCCTCAAGCAGACTAATGTCGTCGGTTTTAAATTCTGTATTTTTATATCCTTAAAACTAACATTATGGCCTCAATTTTCACTAAAATTATAAACGGAGAAATACCGTCTTACAAAATTGCAGAAGATGAAAATTTCTTTGCATTTTTAGATATTAACCCAAATGCTAAAGGTCACACACTTTGTGTTCCTAAAAAGGAAGTTGATAAAGTTTTCGACTTAGATGAAGAAACGTACAATGGGTTAATGTCATTCTCTAGAAAAGTAGCAATTGCTCTTGAAAAAGCTATTAACTGCAAGCGTGTTGGTGTAGCGGTGATAGGGTTGGAGGTTCCTCATGTTCATGTACACCTTATACCTTTAAATGATATGAAAGAGATGACCTTTAAACATAAAGTCTCTTTGGAGGAAGATGAGTTTAAAGCAATAGCAGAACGCATAAGAACTTTCCTGTAATGTCTGCTGAAAAATTTCCGTTAACCCTAACCTTAAGGATAGATTGGAGTGAAACAGATGCTTATAAGCATGTAAATAATGTAACATTCATTAAATACATGCAATCTGCTAGAGTTAATTTCTGGGAAGAAACAGGACTTGCAACTTACCATACAGATACTAATAAAGGACCAATGTTGGTCTCTACAAAATGTGATTTTAAACAACAATTAACCTATCCAGGAAACGTAATTATTAAAACAAGGGTTACTCATATAGGCACTACAAGTTTTAGTTTAGAACACTATATTTTAAATGAATCAAATCAAGTTAGTGCCATAGGTCAAGATGTAGCTGTTTGTTTTGATTTTAATACTCAAAAAACCTTTGAAATTCCAGATTGGTTGCGTGAAAAGATGGAAGAGTTCTCTTAATTTTTACACCATAGCAATAAACGCGTAGGCTGCTATACCGCCTAAGGCAACTAAACTTAAGCCAACAACTATATATAAATTTTTTGAAGGCTTAAAATAAGAAGGTTTTGGAGGTGATGCTTTTCTTTGGTATTCATAAACGCGCTCAATATCTTCATCCCAATCAACAGGAAAAATTTGCTGATTACAAGTATTGCAGAATAACGTACTAGTTACTTCGTCTGTACGCTTGTTGTACCACATTGTCTTTAAATGCTTTTGTTTAAAAGTAACCTGCAGGCCATCTCTTGAAAAACATTTAGGGCAATGATTATTTAGCGGAGCTTCTCGTAATGTTGAAAATAATTCTTTCATAGCTGTTAACTGCAACAATAGTTGACTTATACTTTTCTCAATTTTATGCCAAAGGTAGTACCTTTTCCGAGATCACTTTTTAAAACTTTAATGTTTCCATTGTGGTATTCTTCAATAATACGTTTTGCAAAAGATAATCCTAATCCCCAACCTCTTTTTTTGCTGGTATAACCGGTTTCAAAAACCTTTTTAAATTTACTTTTAGGAATTCCTTTACCAGTATCAGAAATTTCGATCTTCACTACTTTTTGATCTTCAATAAGACGAAGTGAGAGTTGCCCTTTTCCTTTCATAGCATCTATAGCATTCTTAACTAAATTTTCAATAGTCCAACTAAACAGAGGTTCATTTAGCATAACCTCGATTGAGCTATTAGGAATCTCACTTTTAAATTCAATTAATTTAGAGCTTCTGTTTTTTAAGTAGCCAAAAGTTTCTTCGGTTACTTTAACAATATCGACCTTAGATAGGGTTGGCTTACTACCAACTTTACTAAATCTGTCTGTAATAACTTTTAGCCGTTCAATATCCTTCTCTATCTCCTCAATATACTCAGGATTAACATGTTCGGTTTTTAAAATTTCTGTCCAGCCTACTAATGAGCTTAATGGCGTGCCAATTTGGTGTGCGGTTTCTTTGGCCATTCCTGCCCATAATTTGTTTTGCTCACTTGATCGTGCAGTTCTGTAAAAGAAATAGATAACTCCTATAAGTAACAACAAGAATACTATTAATGCTAGAGGATAGTATTTTAAGCGATTTAAAGTAGGACTGTTGCCATAATACACATATTGAATTTCGCCATCGCCTAAATTTACTTTTATAGGGTCATTTTCAGACTTCATTTCTAAAAGTATACGCTGCATGCGATCTGGGTTGCTTTCATCTTCTTCAGAAATATTTGCAGACTGCATAATGTTACCGTTGCCATCTGTGTTTATAGATGGGATTGTAACGTTGCTTGTTACAATTTCTGTAACTAAATCTAGGTTGGCGCCATCATTAGGATTGTCTATATCAAAACTTATAAATTCTTCTAGAGCCATAGCCCAGATTCGCATTTTATTACGCTCATCATTTTTTAGCTGCTGAAAAAATAAAGAGGCATTAAAAAAGATAAGGCCAATAAACACTAAGGCAGAGACAAGAATTAGCCAGCGTTGTATATTACGTTCGTTAGAAAAGTTCATAGTTGATTAAAAAGACCAAGTTACTTATAAACGTGTTCACATCAAATTATTGTGTGTTCGGTTTTAAAACGCATTTGCAATTGTTACCTTTGCCGTATGGAGAACATCTTGTCTATAGACCCTAAAAATGAAACTGTTGGTACAGTTCATGGCCACTTACTAAGTGCCATTAGTCCACGTCCAATTGCATTTGCAAGTACTGTAGATGCTCAAGGAAGACCAAATTTATCTCCATTTAGTTTTTTTAATGTCTTTGGTGCAAATCCGCCAATAGTTATTTTCTCTCCTGCAAGACGAGTAAGAGGTAACACCACTAAGCATACCTTAGAGAATGCTAAAGAAGTAGATGAGGTTGTTATCAATATTGTAAATTATAATATGGTGCAACAAATGTCTCTTAGTAGTACAGAGTATGCAGAAGGTGTAAATGAATTTGAAAAAGCAGGACTTACAATGCTTAAAAGTGACTTGGTTAAACCGTTTAGGGTAGCAGAGTCTCCAGTACAGTTAGAATGCAAGGTGAAACAGATTGTTGAAACCGGAACTGAAGGTGGCGCAGGTAACCTTATTATTTGTGAAGTAGTGAAAATACATATTAATAAAAATGTGTTAGATGAAAATGGAAGCATAGATCAACATAAAATTGATACTGTAGCTAGAATGGGTGGTAATTGGTACTCTAGGGCAAATATGGGAATGTTTGAAGTTGAAAAACCACTTCGTACACTAGGAATTGGAGTAGATAATTTACCGCAAACTATTAGAGAAAGTAAAATTTTAACCGGTAATGATTTAGGTAGACTTGGTAATGTTGAAACGCTACCAACTAAAGAATTAATTGAAGATTATATTATAAAAAATAGCTTAGGAGAGTTTGTGAAAAATGCAACAGTAGAAGATTTGCACAAACAAGCCAAGCAACATTTAGAAAACAATAACACCACAAATGCGTGGTATATTTTATTAGCAAAATAACAGAAGAAGATGGAAGTACAAGGAACAGTTAAGTTAATTAACGACACACAAACATTTGGTAGCAATGGCTTTAGAAAAAGAGAGATTGTTGTTACTACAGAAGAGCAATATCCTCAACATATAATGATTGAGTTTGTTCAAGACAAAACTAATTTGTTAGATAACTTTAATGTTGGACAACAGGTAAAAATTAGTATTAACTTAAGAGGTCGTGAGTGGGTAAACCCTCAAGGAGAAACTAAGTACTTTAACAGTATTCAAGGTTGGAGAATAGAAAACTTGCAGCCGCAAAACAATGCAGGTTCTAGTAATGCAGCTCCAATGCCACCAGTTGATGAATTTGAGCCAGCTGGAAACAATTTAAATCAAGATGATCACGATGATTTACCGTTTTAATACGATAAATTAAAGTTGTATTATAAGTAAGACACCCAAAGCATTTTGTAGTGCTTTGGGTGTTTTTTATATTTTTATTTGTCGTTCTATCTGTTGTTCTAAAGAGATAAATGTTTCTGTTCTGGATACTCCAGAAATAGCTTGTATTTCTTTATTTAAAACCTCCATTAAATGGGAGTTGTCCCGACACAGAATTTTAAGAAAAATAGACCAATTTCCAGTGGTGTAATGGCACTCTATTACTTCTGGTATCGCCTCTAACTGTTTCACAGCCTTTGGGTTACTCATAGCTTTATCTAAAAACACCCCAATAAAAGCCATTGTATGATAACCTAGAACTTTAGGGTTTATGACAAATTTAGAACCAGCAATAAGCCCACTTTTTTCTAATTTTCGTAGTCGCTGATGAATTGCAGCACCACTTATACCAACATTTCTTGCAATCTCTAAAATAGGTGTACGCGCATCGGAGATTAAAGAGCGAAGTATTTTTTTATCAATACCATCAATAACAACTTGTTCGTTTTTTAGTTTCATCAGCTTTCAGTTTAAAACCGAAATATAAGAATTAATTAAAAAACATTATGCAGAAACGCCATCTGGATTATAACCTAAATATTTTCTTTCTGTTTCTTTAAAGGTAATTCCGTGCTCTTCCAGTTCTTTTAAAATTGGTTCATATACCTCTTTAGTAATTGGTATTTGAACACCAGGCGTGGTAATTTCTTTATTTAATATTTTTAGTGCTGCTATAGCCACTGGTAAGCCAACTGTTTTAGACATAGCAGTATAGGTTTGATCTTGCCCCAAAGCTACCATTGTTGAGTCTATTTGATGTTTTTTGCCATCTAACTCAAAGCCAAACTTATGATACATAACAATCATATCCTTATCATCTGGTGCTAAAGACCATTTTTCCATTAGAATCTTCTGAAGAATTTGGGCAGGTGTAGCACTTTTTAATCCTATTTTCTTTTTGTCGTTAAATAGGTCAAGCTCTAATAATTTATCCCACATAATATCATCTTGATCTATCTTAAGACTATGTCTCATTTTTAGCTCTACAGAATCTGATGGAGAATACGGAAGAAAAGAGTTAACAAACTCTCTATAACTCATATCCATAGTATCTTCCATGGTATAGCTATCGTCTGTCATGCCAAGTTGAACAAACATATTCCAGGCTTTACTATACC
>TARA_R100000655_G_scaffold2478_1_pt1 | contig 64011 bp, 58 predicted proteins | sample TARA_R100000655 | Tara Oceans TARA_R100000655 (sample SAMEA2622497) | marine metagenome | biome: marine biome (ENVO:00000447); feature: deep chlorophyll maximum layer (ENVO:xxxxxxxx); material: "saline water (ENVO:00002010), including plankton (ENVO:xxxxxxxx)" | depth 90 m
AGGTGGCGGAACAAGAATGCGTGAAGGCTTAGATATGAATGAAGTGTTATCTCTGGCAAAAACTATGGAGGTGAAGTTTACAGTGTCTGGACCAGCAATTGGTGGTGCAAAATCTGGTATAAACTTTAATCCTAATGATCCTCGTAAGAAAGGAGTCTTAGAACGTTGGTATAAAGCAGTGTCTCCTTTACTTAAAAGTTATTATGGTACAGGTGGCGATCTTAATGTAGATGAAATTCACGAAGTAATTCCTATTACAGAAGAATGTGGTGTTTGGCATCCGCAGGAAGGTGTTTTTTCTGGACATTTTCAACCAACAGAAGCAGATAAAATTAACCGCATTGGCCAATTACGTCAAGGTGTGATAAAAGTATTGGAAAACCCTGAGGTTTCTCCAGATGTCTCTAGGAAATATACTGTTGCAGATATGATAACAGGTTATGGTGTTGCAGAAGCTGTGCATCATTATTATAATATTTATGGTGGCGATATAAAAGGAAAACGCGCCGTTGTGCAAGGTTTTGGAAATGTAGGATCTGCTGCTGCTTATTACTTGTCTCAAATGGGAGCTAAAGTTGTAGGTATAATTGATCGTGTTGGTGGTCTTATTAATGAAGATGGTTTTTCTTTTGAAGAGATTAAAGAGCTATTCTTAACCAAACAAGGTAACACGATTTCTCATCCAGATCTTATTTCATTTGAAGAGATGAATGAGCGTATTTGGTCTTTAGAAACAGAGATATTTGCACCTTGTGCAGCATCTCGATTAATAACTCAGGATCAGATTTCAAGTATGATTGAAACAGGATTAGAAGTAATATCTTGTGGAGCAAATGTTCCGTTTGCAGATAAAGAAATTTTCTTTGGTCCAATAATGGAATTTACAGATAGTCGTGTAAGTGTTATTCCAGACTTTATCTCTAACTGTGGTATGGCTCGAGTATTTGCATATTTTATGGAACGTAGAGTGCAGATGACAGATGAAGCAATTTTCAATGATACATCTATGACGATTAAAAATGCTATTCAAAATACATTTGATAATAATAGTAATAAAACAAATATTAGTAAAACTGCTTTTGAGCTAGCATTGAAACAGCTCGTATAATTAACTACACAATTTATTTATGGAATCTATAATTATTCTTGTTTTCGCAATAGGATACCTCTCAATTACTTTAGAACACCCCTTAAAATTAGATAAAACCGTACCAGCATTAATTATGGCCGCAATTATGTGGGCTTTGTTAGCCGTTGGTTTTACAAGCGGTTGGTTTAACGTGGTAGATACGCATGAAAATGTTTTTAGCTTTTTAGGTATGGATCATCACATAGCCGAAGAAGGTTTTAATAACGCTCTCTTACACCATTTAGGTAAAACAGCAGAAATACTAGTCTTTCTTATTGGTGCAATGACAATTGTTGAAATTATTGACCTTCACAGAGGTTTTGAAATTTTAAAAGGTGCAGTTAAAACAAAAAAGAAAAGGAAATTACTCTGGATAATAGGTATTCTTGCATTTATCTTATCTGCAATTATAGATAACCTTACAGCAACTATTGTATTAATTACATTGTTAAGAAAACTTGTTTATAACCGAGACGAGCGTCTTTGGTTTGCAGGTATGGTTGTAATTGCTGCCAATGCTGGTGGTGCTTGGTCTCCTATTGGAGATGTTACAACAACAATGTTATGGATAGCAGATAAAGTTTCTGCTCTTGGTCTTATAGAGTATATCGTTATACCATCTATAATTTGTTTTGTAGTACCGTTTTTTATCGCTTCACTTCTTCCAGTATTCAAAGGAGATATTTATTTTGATGTTAATGAAGATAAGGAGGCAGAACGTTTATTAAGTAGTAAGACAATGCTGTTCTTAGGTTTAGGAGCAATTGTTTCTGTGCCTGTGTTTAAAACACTTACACACTTACCACCTTATATGGGAATGATGCTTGCTTTAGGTGTAGTTTGGTTGGTATCAGAATACATTCATCCGGAAGAAGACTTTACGCAAGAACGTAGAAAACAATATTCTGCGCACAAGGCATTAAGTAGAATTGAGATTTCATCTATATTATTCTTCTTAGGAATACTTATGGCTGTAGCTGCTTTAGAGACTTTAGTTTATGGTACTATTGGTGGAGAAGAAGTAGGAACACTAAGATATTTAGCAGAAGTACTACAAAGTGCTATACCAAATCAAGATGTTGTAGTAATGATGTTGGGTGTGTTCTCTGCAATTATAGATAACGTACCGTTAGTTGCAGCTTCAATGGGTATGTATACAGCACCAATGGATGCACAATTGTGGCACTTTATTGCTTACTCTGCAGGAACTGGTGGTAGTATGCTAATTATTGGTTCTGCTGCAGGTGTTGCAGCAATGGGAATGGAGAAAATTGATTTCATCTGGTACCTTAAGAAAATTGCTTGGTTAGCAGCTGTAGGTTTTGTAGCAGGTGCAATTGCATTCTTGTTTATTGAAAACTATTTCTAGACAATTTTTAAACCCAATCTACGTTTACTAACAAACTGAATACATAACTATGTCATATACATTTCAAGATGCAGCACAAGATTTAGAACCTGTTGCAGAAGAAAAAACACTTTCTCTACTAGACTTATTGTTTAGTGGAGGTATGGCAGGAAGTATTATAATAGGCGTTTTATTTGTCCTCTTATTTGCTGCTGTCTATATATACTTTGAGCGTTTATTTGCAATTAAAGCAGCCTCTAAAACAGATAAAAATTTTATGCACCAAATACGTGATAACGTTGCCGGTGGTAACATTGAAGCTGCTAAAATTAGATGTGCTCAAGAAAACTCTCCAGTAGCAAGATTAACAGCTAAAGGAATTTCGAGAATAGGAAGCCCTTTAGAAGATATTAATACAGCTATAGAAAATGCTGGAAGGCTTGAGGTTTACAAATTAGAAAAAAATGTAAGTGTTCTTGCAACTATTGCAGGAGCTGCACCTATGATTGGATTTTTAGGTACGGTAATAGGTATGGTTTTAGCATTTCACCAATTAGCAACTAGCAGTGGTCAAGCAGAAATGGGTAACCTTGCAGAAGGAATTTATACCGCTATGACAACTACAGTAGCTGGTCTTATTGTTGGTATTATAGCGTATATTGGATATAACCACTTAGTGGTAAAAACAGATAAAGTTGTACACCAGATGGAAGCAACAGCTGTTGATTTCCTTGACCTGCTAAACGAACCTGCTTAATATGAATTTACGCGGAAGAAATAAAGTAAGTCCAGAATTCAGTATGTCGTCTATGACAGATATTGTGTTCTTGCTATTAGTGTTCTTTTTACTAACCAGTCCACAGATAACACCAGAAGCTTTAGATTTAATCTTGCCTAAAGCTAAAGGTAAAACTACAAACGTTCAGAATGTATCTGTAAGCATTAATAAGGAACTTCAAATTTATGTAGATAAGGAACGTGTTACTACAAGTAACTTAGAACAAACCTTAAAATCTAGATTAAGTGGCGTAGAGGATCCTACAATTATATTAAGAGCAGAAGAAGGTGTGCCTATTGAAAAGGCAGTTAATGTTATGGATATTGCAAACCGAAACAAATACAAGATTGTTTTGGCTGTTAGACCAAATGAAAATTAGTTGAAAGACGTATGAGCTTTATAGAAACAAAACATGAAAAGAAATCTTTGGCAATTACTGTCATAATTCATGTTGCGCTCATATTACTGTTACTATTTTTCGGGTTTACTTATCTAGATCCGCCACCAGAAAACGGTATAGCGGTTAATTTTGGAACGAGTAGTGTAGGTCAAGGAGATGTGCAACCTACAGAACCTGTAAAATCTGCCCCTAAAAACACGTCACAACCAACACCGCCAGAGCCTCAACAAAAAACTCCAGAAATTAAGGAAGAAGTTGTAACTCAAGATATCTCAGATGCTCCAGTAATCGATAAAACTGAAGATAAGAAAGAGGTTAAGAAAGTTGAGAAGCCGGTAGAAAAACCAAAAAAACAAACTCCAGTTGAAAAACCTGTAGAAAAGGTAGAACCAGTTAAGAAACCAGATCCAAAGCCAGATAAGTCTACTACAGATGCATTAAGTAGTATCTTAAATGGACCTAAGAAAGATGGTACTCAAAATGGAGGAGAAGGTAATGACAATCAAGCTGGAGATAAAGGCGATCCTAATGGAGACCCTAATGCTAAATCTTATTATGGCAATGGTAAGGGTTTAGATGGCGATGGTAATTATAGGTTAGGTGGTCGTAAAGCCTTAAATAAGAAAAAATTTGTTCAAGATTGTAATGAGTCTGGTATTGTTGTGGTTAAGATTGAAGTAGATAGAAACGGTAATGTTATAAAAGCAACGCCAGGTGTAAAAGGAACTACAAACAGTGCTTCTTGCCTAACAGAGCCTGCTAAACGTGCTGCGCTTGCAACGCGTTTTAATAGCGATAATAAAGCACCTACTACTCAGGTAGGAACTATTATTTATGAGTTTAAGCTAAGTGAGTAAATAACTACTGTTTTTTAGTTGATCAAATTTAATTCTTTAATATTTTTCTTTCAATTTTAAGTGTTTAAAGTGGTTGGTATTTAGTCGCGTTGTATCTTTGCAAAAATCACATTTAGGTGCGCAATAAAGCATTTGTTTTTATCCTCTTTTTATGCTTTGCTATTAAGCCGATGTATTATATGGGTCAGTACTCATATTATCAGCTTAATATAGATTATATTATTGAAACCTATTGTGTAAATAAAGACAAGCCAGTATTGCAATGTAATGGTAAATGTCACCTCTCTAAACAACTTGATTTAGCATCAACAACAGATTCAGAGTCTAATGAAGGCGCCATCAATTTAGTTTCAGAGTCTTTTTTTCCAGTCTACTTTCAATCCAATGACAATATAACTTTTAATGATTCTAATTTTTCATTTAAAAGTACTTTTAATCATTATTATTTAAACAGATATATCTTCGAAAACAAAAAGAGACTGTTTAGACCTCCAATTTCATAAGTTTTAAAATACAACTGTAATTTACAAGGCTTTGGGCGCTTGCCATTAATAGTGCCTTTATTTTAAAACTAAACACATGAAAAATTTAAAAATAGCATTACTCTTAATGCTAAGTATCTCTATTATATCTTGTTCTGATGACGATGATTCCTCAGGAAATCTTTCAGGACAAACAGGAAATTTAATTATAAAATTTGATAACGGTTATGGCGATCAAGATTTCATTTTTGGTACAGAATACCAAAAATCTAATGATGAGTCTTTTAAATTAGAAACGCTAAAACATAGTAAGTAACATAAGCTTAGAAGATGAAATAGGTAATGTTTACGAATACCCATTTAACGAAAATATTTTTATTGTAGATGAAGCAAATGCAAATGCAGCTGGTGAAATTTGGATTATGTTAGAAGATATTCCTGCAGCAAATTACACAAATGTATCATTTGGGGTTGGTGTAGATCAAGATCGTTATGCAATGGGTGCAGAAGGGCAAGGTGAATTTTTAGAAACTGCAGATGAAGCTGGTATGCTTTGGTCTTGGGCAACAGGATTTAAATTTATAAGAATGGATGGCTCATTTTCTTCAAGTTCTGTTACAAATGATGATTTAAATGTTCATATGGGTAGCGTTGGTACATCTTTAGATAACTATAGAGCAGTGTCTTTATATTTTCCTAATACTGTATTGGTAAGAACAGAGACGCAACCTGAAATTCACATAAAGTCTGACATTTCTAAAGTGTTTGATGGTTCTACTTCTGTTAATTTAATGGATGGTTATAATCAAGTTCACGTAGATCCAGAAACAACTGCTGTAGTTGCCAATAACATCATGACGATGTTTGAGGTGCATCACGTTCATAATAATTAATACTGTATTGTTTGTGTAGCTAAATAATTTTTTGATTTAAGCTACTTCACATTTTTAGAAATGGTAATGCTGTGCGTATTTATTTAAGTACAGCATTGCCAAATTATAAATTTACTTGAATGTGAAACAAGTTATATGGAACAAAACAGTTTATGTTATGAAGTATTTATGTATGCTAATTATAGTTCTGCTATTTTCATCTTGTGCTAAAGATGATGCTATAGAGTATAGTCCTACACCAATAAATTTAGAAATACCATCTAATTTTCCGCCATTAGTTTATGCTATTGAAAATAATCCTTTAACAGAAGAAGGTTTTCAGTTAGGGAAATCTTTGTTTTATGAAGGAAAATTGTCATCAAATAATTCTATTCCGTGTGCATTTTGTCACGAACAAGCATTTGCATTTACTCATCACGGCCACAATGTTAGTAATGGTGTGGATGGTGGTATTGGAATAAGAAACTCTCAGCCTATTCAAAACTTAGTATTTCAATCTGAATTTACCTGGGATGGTGCAGCTACTCATTTAGATTTACAACCTATAATACCTATTACTAATGAGGTTGAAATGAATGAAAGCTTAAGCAATGTTGTTGATAAACTAAAAGCAGACGCTTATTATAGGTCTGCTTTTGCCTTGGCTTTTGAAGATGGAAAGATCAATGGAGAAAATTTGCTTAAAGCACTATCGCAATTCATGGTGATGATGGTTTCAACCAACTCTAAGTATGATAGAATGATACGACAAGAAGGTAACGAAACCTTTTCAGTTTTAGAAAATGATGGCCTGGTAACGTTCCAACAAAAATGTACTTCTTGTCACGCTACAGATTTATTTACAGACCAATCATACAGAAATAATGGGCTTTCGGTAAATCCACAAGTAGATGATAAAGGCAGGTATAACGTTTTTCAAAACCCAGATGATCTGTATAAGTTTAAAGTTCCTAGTTTAAGAAATGTGGAGCATTCTTTTCCTTATATGCACGACGGTCGTTTTGAAACTTTAGAAGCTGTTGTAAATTTTTATGATAATGGTCTTACTGATAACGGCAATGTAGATCCTTTGTTAGTTTCTGAAAATGGCAGTTTGGGAATACCACTTACAGATTACGAAAAGCAAAGTTTAGTAGCTTTTTTAAAAACACTTACAGATAATGAATTTTTACAAAATGAAAGATTTTCAGATTTCTAAAATATCAATACTACTTTTAGTTTTTACTCTAAGTATTGTAACACAACTCAGTGCTAAAGAATTATGTAAGGGCAGAAAAACGACTATTCCGAAATTTGGATTAACACTACTAGAAGAAGACTGCGATTTATGTGGGTGTACCACTAGTAGTGGTAGTTCTGCATTTGGAGATTTAAGTATGTCTAATTTTATTGGTGTGAGATACATTTATCAGCAATACGAATCTCGCAATGGTATATTTGAAAACTCGCCAACTAGTGACGAGCATTTTAATACGTATCAAATTTGGGGTAGGGTGCCAATTAGTAAAAATATATTTTTAAATGCTGTGATACCGTATCAAGATTTAAGACGAAATTTTGATGATAGAAGCGAGCACTTAAATGGTTTAGGAGATGTGAATATTACAGGGTTTTACCAATTTAAATTTTATAAAAAAGAAGAAAACACTAACGATAATGAGGAAAATTATGCGTGGTCTGATACTAGAGAGTTATCAAATCATACCTTAAATATTGGTTTGGGAGTAAAGCTGCCAACAGGTGAGTTTGAAGAAGAATTAGCAGATAAAGTAAATCCAGGTTTTCAAGTTGGAACAGGTAGTTGGGATGTATATCCTATTGTAATGTATGGATATTCAAATAACAATTTAGGTGTTACTACAACCATCGCCTATTATTTTAAATCGGAAAATAAGAATGAATATAAATTTGGAAACCAATTAAGCTATTCAACAACTATGTATTATACGCTTTTAAGGAATGAAAAGGCTATTAAGCCATTTCTGGGTCTATCTGGAGATGTTTTTGATTCAATAGAACAATTTGGGGAGACTTTAGTAAATACAGATGGCTCAATATTTAATGGAGCAGTTGGTATGGAGTATGCAACAGGCAAAATATTATTAGGCGCAAAATATACACAGCCGTTATATCAAGATTTATTTAATGGAAATGTTAAGTCTAAATCTCAAATAGCATTATATCTTAATTTTTCAATTTAATTAATAAAGGGGTTACTGTAAGTTTTAAGTTTACAGTACACCTTTTTTATATTCTCTCACCATGTTGGGAATTGTCTAGACCGCGTTCTTCTTGATCTTCCCTTACTCTAACTGGTAAAACTAAATCTACAATTTTATAGATAAGCAAACTACCTCCGAAAACACCTATAGAAACGAGTATTAAGGCAATTAGATGAAACATAAAAGTTTCTGTCTCTCCATAAATTAAACCCACATCCTTAGCAAGAACTCCTGTTAAAATCATACCGACAATACCTCCAACTCCATGACTAGGAAATACATCTAGTGTGTCATCAATATTACATTGTTTCTGTACTTGAATAGCAATATTACTTATAACCGCAGCAAAGAAACCAATGAAAATACTTTGACCTAAATTAACAAAACCTGCCGCTGGTGTTATAGCAACTAAACCTACAATTGCTCCAATACACGCGCCAATAGCAGACATTTTTTTATTAAGCATGCGGTCTAAAAAAATCCAAGTAATCATACTTGTTGCAGAAGCCAAGTTTGTGTTTGCAAATGCTATTACAGCATCTACGTTAGCACCTAGCGCAGAGCCGGCATTAAAGCCAAACCAACCAAACCAAAGTAATCCTGTTCCTAATATTACAAATGGGATGTTTGCTGGCTCTTCAATCATTTTTTTGCGTTTTCCTAAATATATTGCACCGGCAAGTGCAGCTAATCCAGCAGAAAGGTGGACTACTGTACCTCCAGCAAAATCTAACACTCCCCAATTCCTTAGCAAACCTTCTGGATGCCAAGTCATATGTGCTAATGGACAGTAAATAAATAATGAAAATAATATCATTATTAAAATGTAGCTTCTAAATCTTATGCGCTCTGCAAAACTTCCAGTTATTAATGCAGGAGCAATTATTGCAAATTTTAACTGAAATAATGCGAACAATAAAAATGGTATTGTTGATGAAAAGTCAGGGTTGGGTGAAAGCGTAACGTTATTAAAATTAAAGTAAGTAAAAGGATTTCCAATAATACCATGGTAGCTCTCTCCAAATGCAAGGCTAAAGCCGATAAACACCCAAAGAACACTTATAACTCCTAAAGCAACAAAACTTTGTAACATTGTGGAGATAACATTTTTTCTATTGACTAAACCTCCGTAAAAAAAAGCCAACCCTGGCGTCATTAATAATACAAATGCACTAGCTACAATCATCCAAGCAGTATCTCCAGTATTAATACTGTAATTAGTAGATTCAATAAATGTGTATTCAGCACTACAGATTAGACTAATAATGACAATTGCAGTCAATATTATAAAGTTTAATTTTTTACTCATGATAATTATTTTTTATAAAAATATACATTTGAAATAATTACCCCTATAAAATATAGGGGTAAAAATAAATATTTATTGAAATAATGATAATTAACCCTTAAAAATAACAGGTAATTAATAATGTTGTTGTTTTCAGTATTTATTTTGTATTTACTGTAATTTTCAATAATCTTCTTAATTTTACTTAAAATTTAAGCTGTTGAATTATAAAGAAACTACTGATTGGTTATTTAAGCAATTACCAATGTATCAAAATCAAGGAGAGTCAGCATATAAAGCGAACCTTGATAATATTGTGATACTAGATGAGTATTTAGATTTTCCTCATCGTAATTTTAAATCTATACATGTAGCAGGAACTAATGGTAAAGGGTCTACGAGCCATATGTTGGCTTCAGTTTTTCAAGAAGCTGGTTATAAAGTTGGTTTGTATACATCTCCGCATTTAAAAGATTTTAGAGAACGAATAAAAATAAATGGAGAAGTTATAAGTGAATGTGAAGTAGTTGATTTTGTAAAAGTAAACAGAAATTTTTTTGAAAAAAATAATCTTTCTTTTTTTGAAATGACAGTTGGTATGGCATTCGACTATTTTTCTAATCAAAAAGTAGATATTGCCATTATAGAAGTTGGGTTAGGTGGAAGATTAGATAGTACAAACATTATAACTCCAGAATTATCTATAATAACAAACATAAGCTTAGATCATACTAAATTTTTAGGGACTACTTTAGAGAGTATTGCAAAAGAAAAATCTGGAATTATTAAATCTAATATTCCAGTGGTAATTGGACAGGCTGATTATGAGTTGAGATTGGTATTTAATGAGGTTGCTAAGAAAAATAATGCTGAGATAATATTTACTGAAGATTTTAGATTTAAAAATTTAGAGTCTGATTTACTAGGAGATTATCAAGTCTTTAATATGAAAACTGTTCAGGCAGCTTTTAAAATACTTCAAGAATCTTGGAATTTAAAGCCAGTCCATTTAAAAAAAGGTCTATTAAAAACTGTTGCAAATACAAGTTTGCTTGGAAGGTGGCAAAAACTTAGCGAAAACCCTTTAGTTCTATGCGATACAGCGCATAATGAAGAAGGCTTAAAAATAGTAATATCACAATTAAAAAAGCTTGAATATGCAACATTGCATATTATATTGGGAGTAGTTAATGACAAAGATTTAAACAAGTTACTACCAATATTTCCTAAAGATGCAAAATATTATTTTTCTAAACCTAATGTCCCAAGAGGCTTAAATGAAACTGAGTTAAAAAATAGAGCAAAACATTTTCAACTTTTAGGAAATAGTTATACCTCGGTTAGTAAAGCTTTAAGTGCTTCAAAGTTAGGGGCTAAAAAAAATGATTTAATATTTATTGGTGGTAGTACGTTTACCGTGGCAGAAATAATTTAATTTTTTTTTGAAAAAACATTTTGACAATTGTAAAATAAACTTATATTTGCATCCGCTTACAGAGCAGGGCGCATAGCTCAGTTGGTTCAGAGCACTTGGTTTACACCCAAGGGGTCGGGGGTTCGAATCCCTCTGCGCCCACAGAATTAAAAAAAACCACATCGAAAGATGTGGTTTTTTTAGTTTTATAAACGTTTAATTTTACTAGAGTCTCATTCCGAGCTTTAAATTAAAAATTCTAGGTGTTAAAAAATTAGGAATAGCAAATTGCTGTTGTGTGCTAGCATCTCTTACAAATGTATTTGTTATTGAATTTTGAACATCGAATATGTTGAAGATTTCAAAACCAAGAGTAAGTTCCTTAAAAGGGTGTAGCCAATGACCTTTACTGAAAGTTTTATTTTGATCTGCAAGTACATAGAATATCCCTAGATCTGCCCTTTTATAGTCTCTTAGACGGGTTTGAAAATCATAAGGGTCTGCGTAGTTGGGAGAGCCTCCAGGTAGTCCTGTATTGTAAACTAAGTTTAAATACATTTTTAAACTTGGTATTCTTGGAACATAATCTTGAAGTAATACGCCAAACTTTAAACGTTGATCTGTAGGCCTTGCAATATAGCCTCGGTCATTTATGTTCTCTTCAGTTTTAAGGTACCCAAAACTAACCCAACTTTCTGTGCCAGGAACAAACTCACCGTTTAAGCGCATATCTAACCCATAAGCATATGCTTTTGCATTATTATTAGCTGCATACCTTATCCTTACGTTTTCAATTGTGTATGGGTTTACATCTGTAATACTCTTATAGTAAAGTTCGCTTACAAGTTTAAATGGGCGGTTCCAGAGCTTAAAGCTATAGTCATTACCTAATACTAAGTGAACACTCTGTTGTGCTTTTACATTTGGTCTTACAGTCCCTGTAGAGTCTCGAAGCTCTCTATAGAAAGGAGGTTGATGATATAGTCCTCCTGAAATTCTAAATATCATATCCTTTTCCCAATCGGGCTTAACGGCAAATTGTGCTCTAGGACTTATCACTGCTTGGCTTTCGGTTGTGTTTGTTAGGTTGTCATTAACAGTCCATTGGTGTGCTCTAATACCAAGGTTGTAAAAGATTTCAGTATTACCTATTACAGTTTTGTTGCCATATTGTGCGTATGCTTGTATCCTATCAATCTGTGTTTCGTTAAATGCTCTCACACTTGAGTAAGGTGTTAAAGGTGCGTCAAAAGCTTGATATGGTTGGTCGTTTGCAAAGTCTGAAAAGGGTGGTCTTATTGAAAAGCCAGCAGAGTCTACTACTTCGTACTCTTGTTGTCTGTCTCTAATATCTTCATGAGTATACTTGATACCATAATCTATTAAGTGATCATTGATAGAGATTGTTCCTTTATGCTCTAAGTTGAAAATTAGTGCATCAAGATCATTTCTTGCATGTGTAAGCTGTGATCCTGCTGCTCTGGTAAACTCAACCTCGCCTAAATCTTCGCTTCCAATATCAGTATTAGGAACACCTAATCTATATTCTGCAAATATGTCAAAATGTTCTTGTTCTTGGGTGTTGTAGGTTGAGGCAATGAGTTTTGCGGTATAATTGTCTGAAACATCATATGTAGCTTTGAGCGCTCCAAAATAGGTTTCGTAGCGATCTTCTTCTTGACCATCGTAAAATACAACTAATGCTAAAGGGTCTTGCAGCGTCCCGAAATTGGTTTGCCTAGCTTGAGGCTCAAAATTGTAATCATTAACTGAAACATTACCTAAAAAGCCCAATTCAAATTTATCTGTTACTCTGTAGCTAAGAAATGTTTGAGCATCAGCAAATCCTGCTCTGTAATTAGTCTCCGTTTCTCTGGAGTTAACAAATAATCCATTGTCTCTATATCTTAATCCTACAATGCCTGAAAATTTATCATCTTTTGAAATTCCTTCAACAGAAATACTTCCACCTAATAAAGAGGCTTCTAAAGATGCTCCGAAATCTACGGGTCTTCTGTAGGTAATATCTAATACAGAAGATAATTTGTCTCCATACTTTGCTTGAAAGCCTCCTGCTGAAAATTCAACATTTCTTACTAAATCTGTATTCACGAAAGAGAGACCTTCTTGTTGTCCGCTTCTAATTAAAAATGGTCTATAAACTTCAATTTCGTTTACATAAACTAAGTTTTCATCATAATTACCGCCTCGCACAGCATATTGTGTAGATAGCTCATTATTATTGCTTACACCTGGTAAAAGTTTAAGTAAAGTCTCTACACCTGCGTTAGCTCCAGGAATTTTTCGAATAGTTTCTGGCGCTAAGGTAACAATACCTTCAACACGTTGACGCTGTCCAGTTTTAATGATGACTTCAGAAATTTGCTCAATGTCTGTTTTAAATAGTGGATTAAATTCATAAATATCTCCACTAGTTAAATTAACAGTGATTTTAATGTTTTTAAATCCAACGTGAGAATACGTAATTTTTACATCTTGGTTTGATGGAATTTTTAAACTATAAGTTCCGTTTATATCGGTTTCTGTTCCATTATTGGAGGTGCTAATGTTTACTCCTAAAATTGGTGTTTTGGCATCATCTAAAATAATACCTTGAACGGTTGCGGTTTGAGCAGATACTTGGTATAAAAGACAAGTAAAAAGCACATAAAATAGGGTAGATTTTTTCAACAGGATTTAGTTTTTTCTAAAGAAGGTACTTTCAAAAGTAGTACTATTTCCAACATTATCTGTGACTATCACTTGTAATTTGTTTTCAGTTTCGGTGACAACTCCATCTTCAAAACTATGAGTTAATGTGCCTTTTTTGTAATTGTATTCGGTAAGAATGTATTTCCCGTTAACTGTAGCGTGATAATTTTTTATACCGGAACCTTTATCTTCAATTTTTAGCCTTAAGGTTGTGTTGTTGCTAATCCATTTTTTATTGGAGAAATTTAAAGCCTTAATTTCTGGGGCAATAGTATCTTCAACAAGTGTGTATATTCCAAATGTTCTAGTTTTTGTGGTAAACCTAGCTCCTTTCTTGTATGTTGATACATATGATGGGTTTTTATAATAACCATATAATCTTGCTATGTATAATTTCTTACGATCTTCTAGACTGTATTTTTCTACATCAAAACCTATGGTGATATTTTTATGAATAGGAGTGTTGTCTTCGTGAAAGTGAATACTGTCACCAACAAATTTTATATTTAAATAGGTGTTTTCATAAAGAGCGTTAGATGGTATATAAACATCAATTCCTTTTTCCTCAAAAGCTGTTGCTTCATCTGCATCTACAAAATATGGAGTAGTTTTAATGTCTTTTGGTTTAATGCTTGCGTAAGTTTCGCCTTCTATGGGGATTCTAACAATCCTTTCATTTCCTGAAAAATCACTTACAATAATTGTATAAGTAAAAGAATGCTCATCTGTAATAGATAAATACCCGTTGTTTTCTAAATTTTTATAAACACTAAGAGGATTGTTTTCTTGAACAAAAAGCATTTGTACTCTGCTCTTGTAATCTTTGAAATATTCATAATCTATCATTCTGTTTAGATAGCGTGTTTCTGAGAAGCTAAACCTATCCATTTGTATAGAGAAGTTTGGGTTGCCGTTTATTTGAGTGTCAATTTTATAAATACCATTTTTATTTGGAGCATAATCTTGTCTGTCTACAGTAGAAATACCAAACCCTAAATTACCGCAAGCCTTAATTTTTTCTGCAGTATAACTGCCATCTTGTTGAGGAATAAGTCTTAATTTTTGTTTGTTGGCATCTCCATTTACATGACTATTATCATCTTGAGGATATACCCATAAACTATTTATAATTGGAGCCGTCGTGTCTTTAATGTCGATATTAAACAGCATAGGATTCATTGGTCTGCTATTGCCATCTCTTATTTCAAAATGCAAATGAGGACCACCACTACTTCCAGAATTTCCAGAGAAAGCTATGAGTTCTCCTTGTTGAACATTAAGATCTGTAGATGTAGGGAAAACTTCTATCTCATAACTTTGCTTCTCATACTGCCTCTTTTTTATGTAGGCTTCAATTTTTGGTGAAAATCTTTGTAAATGAGCATAAACGGTAGAGTAGCCGTTAGGGTGTGTGATGTAAAGCGCCTTTCCGTAGCCGTAATGTGATATTTTAATTCTAGAAACATAACCTTCAGCTGAAGCTAATACATCATAACCTTCTTTTTGAAGTGTTTTAATATCCATACCACTGTGAAAATGATTAGATCTTAATTCTCCAAAGGTCCCAGATAATTTTAAATCAATATTTAAGGGATTAGAAAAATACTCTGTTGGAACTTCAGGTTGTGCAGCTACGCCATTTGTGATAAAATAACAAATGAATAGACTCAGGAAAAATTGTTTTGTCATCATAAAAATCTGTTCAGCTAAATATAAGACAAACGTAGTAAACCTTGGCTAATTGTGTAGATTTTTAGATTTAAGTACAGTTTTTTATGTTGAAATAAGTAAAACAATTTTAATACTATTAAATGCGCTTTATTTAAAATTGGAAAGTAAAATTTACCCGTATTCCTCGAGAGGTGAAAAAAGCAAACTTTAAAATATTAACTTTTAATAATTGTAAAAATTTAAGTTGTAAATAAGTCTATGAAACCATTGGCTTATTCAATCCAGTTACATAAATTTGTAAGGATAAGCATAAGTAAAGGCGTGTATGAGTAATTTGGTGAAACTTGTTGAAGCTTTGGAAGATAAGATTGGCAAGTTGGTAGAAAAACAAAGCCAAAGCACTCATAAAATTGCGAAACTGGAACGTGATTTAGAGCTTTCAGGAGCAGAAGTAAATAATTTGCAGAAGCACATAGAAGCTTTAGAGGCAAAAAACCAGACGTTAAAAACCGCTAATGCTATGCTGGGCAGTAATGAGTACAAGAAAGAAACGAAGCTTAAGATTAACAGCCTAATGCGGGAAATAGATCAATGTATCGTTCAGCTTTCTGAATAAATAAAAGGCTATGGCCGACAAACTGAAAATAAAATTATCTATAGCAGATAGAGTTTATCCAATGTCGATAAACCCTAAGCAGGAAGAGGCGTTAAGAAAAGCCACGAAGAGTATAGAGCAAATGATTAAGCAGTTTGAGCAAAATTATGCAGTAAGAGATAAGCAAGATGTATTAGCAATGTGTGCGTTGCAGTTTGCATCTAAGACTGTACAGATGACCATAGACGACCAAGGTGAGGTTGCAGAAATAGAAGACAAATTGAAAAACTTGAACCTCTTTCTGGAACAACAATTAACCTAACATTACGTTCTTTAAAATAAACAAGCATTACTGCCTGTGTTAGCAACCTTTTTGATAAACTTAACAATCAATTATTTGAAAAGGGTAAGTTTTAATTGTAAAAACAAGCCGTCTTAGAACGGAAGTTTGATCAGTTATGTAGCCCTAAACTTTATTATTTATGAAGTTTATACAAAACCAATGCTAATACAGGCTTTTTTTATACCGTAAACTGAAATGATATTTCATAAACGGGTTTTTATTTAAACATACATATATGAGCACTACAATACTTTACTTTACCATTATTGGCGTTATAGGCGTTGCAATTGGGTATATCATTGCTAAAATGATAGAAAGATCTGCATCATCTAAGATCATTACAGATGCAGAAAAATCTGCAGCTACGATCATAAAAGATGCTAAAACAGAAGGCGAAAGCATAAAGAAAGATAAAATACTTCAAGCTAAAGAAAAGTTTATCGAGCTAAAATCTGAGCACGAAAAAGTAATAAACAGTAGAGAGAAAAAAATGTCTGATGCCGAGAAACGCACCAGAGATAAAGAGTCTAAAATTTCTAGTGAATTAGGTAGAAATAAAAAACTAAATTCAGAATTAGATGATAAGCTAAAAGACTACAACCATCGTATAGACTACCTAGAAAAGAAGCAGGCAGAAATAGATAAAGTACACACTCAAAAAGTACAACAGTTAGAAGTAATAAGTGGCCTTTCTGCAGATGATGCTAAGGACCAACTTATGGAATCTTTAAAGGAAACAGCCAAGACAGATGCAATGGCTATGATCCAAAATACTATTGAAGATGCCAAGATGACTGCCCAACAAGAAGCTAAGAAAATTGTAATAAATACAATACAACGTATAGGTACAGAAGAAGCAATAGATAATTGCGTGTCTGTATTTAACTTAGAGAGTGACGATGTAAAAGGACGTATTATTGGTCGTGAAGGTCGTAATATTCGTGCTATTGAAGCTGCAACAGGAGTAGAGATTATTGTAGATGACACTCCAGAAGCTATAATACTTTCTTGTTTTGATTCTGTACGAAGAGAAGTTGCAAGATTATCACTTCATAAATTGGTGACAGATGGAAGAATTCACCCAGCACGAATTGAAGAGGTTGTTAAGAAAACACGTAAAGCAATTGATGAAGAGATTATCGAAGTAGGTAAACGCACAGTAATCGATTTAGGTATTCACGGTCTACATCCAGAACTTATTAAAATGGTAGGACGTATGAAATACCGTTCGTCTTACGGTCAAAACTTATTACAACACTCAAGAGAGGTTGCAAAACTTTGTGGTGTTATGGCTGCAGAGCTTGGCGTTAACGCAAAACTTGCTAAACGTGCAGGATTATTACACGATATAGGTAAGGTTCCAGAAACAGAAATGGAAACACCACACGCTATTTTAGGTATGGAAATGGCTCAGAAGTATGGAGAGAAAGATGATGTGTGTAACGCTATTGGAGCTCACCATGATGAAATAGAAATGAAATCTCTATTATCTCCAATAATTCAAGTGTGTGATGCTATTAGTGGTGCAAGACCAGGCGCGAGAAGACAGGTTTTAGATTCTTATATACAACGTCTTAAAGACTTGGAAGATATAGCATTTGGATTTACAGGTGTAAAGAAAGCATATGCTATACAAGCTGGACGCGAGCTTCGTGTTATTGTAGAAAGTGAAAAAGTAAATGATGATAAAGCTTCAAACTTATCTTTTGAAATTTCTCAGAAAATACAAACAGATATGACGTATCCAGGACAAGTTAAAGTAACTGTTATACGTGAAACACGCGCAGTAAATATTGCTAAATAAATACGCCTAACCTCTTAAAGATCTTTTAAAACCAGTTTATGAACAGTCGAAAAGATCAATTAAAAGCATTAGATCGGTTATTAACCATAATGGATGAATTGCGAGAGCAATGTCCTTGGGATAAGAAACAGACTATGCAAAGCTTAAGACATCTTACTATAGAGGAGACTTACGAGCTTGGCGATGCTATTTTAGATAACGATTTAGACGAGGTAAAGAAAGAGTTAGGAGATGTGCTTTTACACATTGTATTCTATTCTAAAATAGGCAGTGAAACTAAAGATTTTGATATTGCAGATGTAGCCAACTCAATTTGTGATAAATTAATAGATAGACATCCGCATATTTATGGAGATGTTAAAGTAGAGAACGAAGAAGATGTTAAGCGAAATTGGGAAAATTTAAAGCTTAAAGAAGGTAAGACTAGTGTGTTAGAAGGTGTGCCTAAATCTTTGCCAGCTTTAGTTAAAGCAAGTCGAATTCAAGATAAGGTTTCAGGTGTAGGGTTTGACTGGGAAGAACCACAACAAGTGTTTGAAAAACTCAAAGAAGAACTTGAAGAACTGCAACACGAAGTAACCGAAGAAAATCAAGATCTTATAGAAGCTGAATTTGGCGATGTTTTATTCTCAATGATTAACTACGCCAGATTTTTAAAAGTAAACCCAGAAAACGCATTAGAGCGTACTAATAAGAAATTTATTAAACGTTTTCAATACCTAGAACAAAAAGCCAAGCAACAAGGGAAAGCACTTGCAGATATGACCTTGACTGAAATGGATGTGTATTGGAACGAGGCTAAGATGCTTTAACATTAACGCTGCATTAACTACTGTTCGTTTTGTTACTTATTATCTTTAAGGAAACATTACTAAGATGAGCGATTTAAAAAGAAAAAATTTAGTGGACAAAGAACCTGCAGATATGCATGGTGAAGATGGTATTAGGTTTACAGAGTCACAAAAAGCTAAGAAAGAACAGAAAGAGCGTGAAGACGAAACTTTAAAAACTTCTTTAAAGAAAAATAAAAAGTAATTTCATGTAGTAAACGTGATGAGTTTAGAAGTGATATCTACACTTTTAAAATTATAATGTGATGCTATCCATTTTAGCGTAGTAGGTGTGTAAAAAAACACATGTGTTTTGTCATTCTTATACCACCAATTCTCAAAATTTATACTGTCTTTTAGGAGTCCTGTTTTACAATAAAGCTTTGCATCTTCCTTTAGAAGATTACGTAATAAGATAAACTCATTTTTGGGAGAGTTAAAGTGCTCTATAACTTCACAACAAAAAATATAAGCATAAGTATATTCTAAAGCTTTGTTTAAGATTTTAAAATAAGGATCATATAATTCAATATTGTAACCTTTCTCCTTAAGTAGCTTAGCAATAACAGGTCCTGTGCCACAACCAAAGTCTAAACCATTATCTATTGGTTTAAAATCTCTTATTACAGCATTTACTATTGGTTGTGCAAAGTTCTGATAACCTTTGTCATTCACATCATTATCGTGCTCTAAATAACGTTGTTTTTCTTCTTGTGGTGTAAGCTGAAACTCTTTTGAAAGATGCACTCCATCACAATTAGAGCATTTATAATAGCGCCTATTTAAAGCTTCAGAATATAAAAACACCTTACCATCACAAAGTGGACAGGTAAGGTGTTTTGTCGGTATCATAATGAAAATTAACTTTTAAAGCTGTCTTAGCTTTTTAAGTTTAGCTTTCCACATTTCAAGTTCTTCTTTGTGCTTATTAATGTTTTTATGAACATCTTGAACCATAGGATTGTCATCTGGCACGTGCTGGAAAAAGCCTAAGTTGTTTTCAAGTTGAGCAATTTCTGCAGTAGTTTCATCTACTTTCTTTCTTATAAAGTAAGATTCTTTTTCAATACTACGATCATCATTTGCGTCTTCTAATGCTTGTAATCTACTTTCGTATTTAAGCATTTCTTGTTTCTTGCGGCTTATATCTAAATCACCAAATAAATCATCTAGAGCTTTATTAAACTTACCTTCAATAAAGCGTTTATTATGAGGTACTTGGCCTAAATCTTTCCAAGCCTCTATTTGATCTTTAATGATTTTTAGCTTTTCCTCTGGACTGCCTTCTAGTTTAAGTTCTTTAACTTGATCTAGCATTTCCTTCTTCTTATCAAATGCTTCAAAAAGCTCAGCATTTTCAGCTTTTCTTTCTTTATGCATATTATCAAAGTAGTGGTTGCAAGCGGTCTTAAACTGCTTCCAGATCTTATCAGAATCTTTTCTAGGAACGTGACCTATTTTTTTCCAATCGTTCTGTATTTTCTTCATTAAAGGTGTAACGGTTTTAAAGTCGTCACTATCCTTATTGTCTTCAGCAATTTTTATAAGCTCTTTTTTCTTTTCAAGATTATCATATTGCTCTTGTTTTTGGTTTTTGTAAAACGCGTTTTTGTTACGGTTAAATTGTCTTACAGTTTTCTTAAACCTATCCCAAGTATCTTGATTTTTCTCTCTAGGAACTTTACCTGCTTTAAAGAAGGCTTCTCTTAAAGCTTCTACTTTTTTAATTTTTTTCTGAACAGAACCGTGAGATTTTACCTCATCATTTGCAATTTCTGCAATTTGAGAAATAATTTCATTTTTCTTCTCCAGGTTTTTTTCAAAATCCTTTTCTAGTTCAGAATAGTGAGCTTGCCTGTTATCATGTATGGTTTTAGTTAAGGCACTAAACTTATCCCAAATTACATCTCTATGTTCTTTGGCAACAGGACCAATGTCTTCTTTCCACATTTTATGAAGCATTTGCAATTCTCTAAATGCTCTGTTTACATTTGTTTCTTTTGCAAGCTCTTCTGCACGAGAAATAACTTTTAGCTTTTGCTCTAAATTGTGTTTAAAATCTAGGTCTCTAAATTCACGATCTAAATGAAGGAAATCGTAAAAGTTTTCTACGTGGTGGTGATAGTTGTTCCAAACTAAGTTGTACTTGTCTCTAGGTATAGGACCAGCTTGTCTCCAACGTTCTTGTAATTTTTTAAAGTCATTAAAGTTTGAGTGCATGTCGTTTCCAACACCAATCATATTCTTTAGTTCTTCAATAATAGCCTCACGTTTCTTAAGGTTTTCTGTAAGATCACGCTTAAGTTGTTTGTAATGATTGTTTCGCTTTTCACGATAATCAAAATAAACCGAATCAAATTTCTTTTTAATTGGCGTTACATAATGAAAGTCTATAATGTTGCCGCCTTCTTCTAAGAACTCTTCTTTTTTCTGCTCAGACTCTTCATCAAACTTGTTGTTAAACTCTGTTCTAATCTCGTCTACGTGCTCTTTTATTGCTTGTACTTTCTCGTTTTTAAGGAGTGTTTCTAACTCTTTAACTAGATCTTCTTGAGAAAGTTCTTCGTAATTCTTCTTTTCAATATTATGACGTTCTCCAGTGCTTTCATCTTCACTATCTTCTGCAACAGCATTATCTACTTCTTCTTGAGCATCTCTTTGAGTTTTAGAACTAGCTTCGGCAACCATTGCGTCTTCATGATCTGTGTCATCCTCAGAATTTTTAGATGTTGAGCTAGATTCTGAAGGTTTCTCAGACTCTTCAACCATTGCATCTTCGTGTGCAGTATCATTTGCTTCCTCTACACTAACCGCTTTGTTTGTGCCTTTGGCAGTAGTTGGGTTTTGTTGAGGTGTTTCATTTTCATCATCAGACTCAGAGATTACTGAAGTATCTTTCTTTTCAGACTTATCTTCGCGCTCTGCTACTATGCTTTTTTCTAAATCACTTTGGTCTTCTGGCGTTTCAACAAGTTGGTCTGCAGGTTCTGTAGGAACTTCTTTTGGAGTTGAGGCAGTCTCATTTTGTTGTTGCTCTTCGTGTTCTGGAGTGTGTTCTTTGTCAGACATATCTTTCAATGTTATGGGTCGTTATCCTGAACTCGTTTCAGGATTTTAAAAATCGTCTTTAAGTCTGAAAGATAGTAACAATTATGAGGACAATCAAATTCCTAACAGGAATCACTAGCTATTCCAAATTTCCCAAGATTTTTCTGCTTGGTACTCTAGCATTTTAAGTCCGTTTACTATCGTTGCTCCTTTAGATTTTCCTTGCTTAAGAAATGCTGTTTCTGAAGGATTATAAATAAGATCGAACATTATATGTTTCTCTGAAATACCCTCATAAGGTATCTGAGGTTTTTGTTGAATATTAGGATGTGTTCCTAACGGTGTGCAGTTAATAATTAATGTATAATCTCTAACAATATCTTCGTCAAGATTATGATAGCTCATTTCATTAAAATCTGGATTTCTAGATACAAAAACATAATTAATACCTAGCTTTTTTAAGCTATAAGCAATAGCTTTTGATGCGCCGCCAGTACCTAGTATCAAAGCCTTTTTATGGTGTGCTTTTAGGTGTGGTTTTAAAGCTTTTGTAAAACCATAAAAGTCTGTGTTATGGCCAATACTTTTACCGTCTTCAAATTTAACCGTGTTTACAGCACCAATGTTTACAGCGTCTTCCTGTAATTCATCTAAGTAAGGTATTATACTTTCTTTATAGGGAATTGTGATATTTATACCAGAAATTTGAGCACTAGGATTTAGTATAGTTGTTACCAATTCTATGTTTTGAAAATCAAAATTTTCATAGGTAGCATTTAAATCTTCAGCTTTAAATTTTTCAGAAAAATAGCCTCTTGAAAATGAGTAGTCTATATCTTTTCCTAATAATCCGAATTTACGAGTCTTCATATGTTGGAGCATTTAATTTTCCATACCAATCTAAAGCGAGAACAATACCTAAGCCAATAAGTACAAATAAAACAGCAAGCCAAGTATGTCCTGCGTTAAAATCTGGCCAATATCTTTGGTAGCCTTCAATAATAGGATTGTTATTTATATCGTAAAGTGGTTGTCCATCTTTACCTACCTTAAGAATCTTGTCTTTCCAAGGCCAGACTACACCTAAAGATCCAGTTATAAACCCAATAATTACAGCAAAGGTTTCATTTTTATAGCTTTTTAAAACGAATCCTAATATATACGCCCAACTCACTAACCCTACTAAAGAACCTGCGAGGAAAACAAAGAAAATCTTGAGGAGATGTACGCGTTCTGGCATATTTACAAAAGAAAAATCGAGCTGTAAAATATCTGCGACAGTTAAGTTTATAGCATTTACAGAGTCTACCAGCAATAAGACATAGTTGCCAATTAAAATTAAGATGAAAGAGCCAGAAAGACCAGGTAAAGTCATACCAGAAACCCCTAAAATTCCACAGAAGAATACAAAAAGAAGGTTGTCATTTTCTGTTGCTGGACTTAAAAAGGAAATACCAACACCTGTAATTATGCCTAACAGTAAAAAGCCTAAGTTCTTCTTAGACCAGTCATCATAGTCTTTAGCAATGTAATAAATTGAGCCTATTATCATTCCAAAAAAACCTGACCAAACTAATATCTCATAGTGCTTAATTAAATAATCTAATAAGATAGAAATGCTGAAATAACTTATGATGATACCAAATAATAGAGGCATCATAAAACTACCGTTGGTGTATCTATGAAAACTTTTAAACCTTCCGTTTATAAAAAGCTTAAATGCATTTTTATCAAACTTTTGAAGCGTATATATAAACTCTTCGTAAAAGCCTACTACAAAGGCAACAATACCACCAGACACGCCAGGAACTTTATTTGCCGCACCCATTCCTAAGCCTTTTAAGACTAGGAAAAATTGATCCGTAAAGCTACGTTTGTTATGCATTGGCTTGTTGAGTTGCTACACGCTCTAAGATAAGAATTAATAAAAATCCTGCAACCATTAGGAGTAAGGCAAATATAAGTTGAGGGTCGCCATCAAAATGTTGTGGTAAGACAGATTGCTCTCTAATAACCATGTCTTTATCTCCAACAGTTACTGTTTCCAGAATTTCTTTCCAAGGCCATATTTTATTTAAAGAACCTGTTATAAAACCTGTTAACACAGCAAGTGTGACAGCTTTGTATTTTAAGAATAACCACTTTAAGACTCTTGAAAAAGACAGTAATCCTACAACTGCGCCAACTGCAACAATACCTATAGTCTTAAAATCGAAATCGTGTATAGCCTCACTAATTGTTTTGTACGCTCCTAAAAGCACTAATATAAAAGCTCCAGAGATTCCTGGTAATATCATAGCGCATACTGCAATAGCACCAGCAATAAATAAGAAAAAAGGTGATTGTGTTCCTGTAATAGGAGGTAAGGTTGTAATGTAAAAAGCAACAGCTGCTCCCAATACTAATGCTGTAATTATTTTTGCATTCCATTTAGGTATTTGCTTACCTACAAACCAAATACTTGCTATAACTAAGCCAAAGAAAAATGACCAAATTAAAATAGGGTGATTTTCTAGTAAATAATTTGCTAAACGCATTACAGTAAATACACTAATGGCAATGCCTAAAAATAATGCAATTATAAAATTACCGTTTGCTTTTTTCCACATAGAGGAGAAGCCAAACTCTCGCCATTCTTTAAGTAATCCTAAATTAATACCACTAATGGTAGTTACCAATTCTTCATATATGCCAGAAATAAAAGCTATGGTACCACCAGAAACTCCAGGTACAACATCTGCTGCACCCATAGCAATCCCTTTTAAGGATATAAGTGCATAGTCTTTAAAATTGCGCTCCATAATAGTAAGTTAGTTGCACAAAAATAGACAATTGGTTAAGTAAGTAAAGGACTAAGAGATATAAATCTTAATAACGTCTTTTACAGATTTTCGCTGAAAAACCATTGGGAATAATTCTTCAATTATAATATGGTATTCTGGGTCTATCTTAAGGCCGTTATTTAAATGAAAATAACCTTTTTCACCTTCATTTAACAAGAAATGTAATCCAGATAATCTGTATTCAATTTCTGCTGTATCCGGATAAAACTCTTCAGCTTGTAATAAATTATTAATAGCTACATTATATTCACCAAGATTTATAAGTATATCACAACGTGTTATCCAAGTTTCTAGCTCATAGTTTCCAAGCTCTAAAGATTTTCTGTAACCACGCTCTGCTTCTTCATAAAATTTTAGACGGTTGTTTATTTTAGCATAACGCTTCCAGTAAAGAACATTGTCTTCATCTATATCTATAGCTTTATTTATAAAATAAAGTGCTTTTTGATAGTCTAACTTTTTAAGATATTGGTCTGTTAAAGCAATCCAGCCTTTGTCTAATAACGGATCTTCATGCACACATTTAGTAAAATGTTGCAAGGCAAGATCATCTGCGCCTAGTTTTTCAAAACATCTACCAATTCTAAGATATGCAAATGCAGTTGGGTCATCTAGCTCTAACGTAATTCTATAGTTTTCTATAGCTTCATTATAACGCTTAAGTTTTTCTAAAACTTTACCTTTTTCTAGATAAGCGCCTATAAAAGTATCGTCACTAATTATAGCAAATTCATAAGCAGTTAATGCTTTTTCATAATCCTTATCATCAAAATACTGTTTTCCTAACTGGTGCCACGCAACCTCACAATATGGGTTGGTGTTTAGGTACATACTTAGATAGTCGATTGCTTCTTTACGCTGATTTAAAAAATCGAAACAATACACTATATTATATAACGATGCATAATCTTCTTCATCTTGCTCAAGACACTTCATAAAGCTAAACTTGGCATTTTCATAATCTTCCATAAAGAGATGTTCCATGCCTATTAAAGAATAAACATCTGCTTCATCTAAAGTTAGCTCTAATGCTGTTTCCAGCATTTCTATAGCTTTTTTATGATTGTCTTGTTTGCTGAAGATATTAGCTTTCTGAATGAAAATCTCTTCGTTTGTAGGTTCTAAAAGGTACAACTCGCTCAAAATTTCATTGGCGCGATCTAGCTTATTTTCAAAAACTAAAACTTCAACTTTATGAAGCTTAAGATTTATTGATGATGGGTGCTGGCTAAGCCCTAACTTAATAGCACGCTTAGCTAGGCCAATTTTACCCATTTCCAGGTAGTGGCTTATAATGTTCTCAAATTCATCTGCATCAAAGAATAAGACATCATTGGTCTTAAGCATTGATTCAAATTTATCGAGCGAGAAATTATGGTCTTCATTATGGCTTAATTGCATAGCGTTCAGATTTGCATTCCTACTTAAATAAAGTTATAAATCTATCTTACGGGCACTTGCTGATTTGCGTATTGTTTTCAACAAAGTAATTAACAAGATTTATTATTAGACTTTACACTATTTAGAATGTCAATAATAATGCCACAGCCTTTCTTGATTTCTTCTTCTGAAATTGTAAGTGGCGGAGATATTCTAAGTGCCTTATTTTCAAATAGTAACCAAAACAAAATAAGTCCTTTTTCCTGACACGCCAAGATGACTTCTGAAGCTATTTCAGCAGATGGTAATATTGGAGCTAGCATTAATCCAGAGCCTCTTATTTCTGAAATTAATGGGTGTTTTAATAGCTTTCTGAAGAGTTTTTCCTTCTTTAAAGCTTCTTGCATAAGGTTTGTTTCTGTAATTTCCTGCAAGGTTGCAAGTGCAGAGGCCGCAATAACTGGATTGCCACCAAATGTTGTAATATGACCTAATTTAGGGTTGTCACTTAGTAAATCCATTAATGAGTTTGATGCGGTAAATGCACCAATAGGTAGGCCACCACCCATACCTTTTCCCATTACTACAATATCTGGTACGACATTAAAATTCTGAAAGCCAAATAGAGTTCCGGTACGACCAAATCCTGGTTGAATTTCATCTAGAATTAAAAGTGCGCCAACTGTTTTACAGCGATCTTTTACTTTTTTTAAATAATCGTTTTTCGGAAGAATAAATCCAGCACCGCCTTGTATGGTCTCTAATATAACACACGCCGTTTTATTACTAATTTTTGAAAGATGTTCCTCGTTATTAAATTCAATAAAATTCACATCTTCAATTAAAGGTTTAAATGGAGCAGTGCGCTCTTCAAAATCCATTAAACTTAAAGAACCCATTGTATTACCATGGTATGCTTTATGTGCAGCAATAATTTCTGTTCTTCCTGTAGCTCTTCTAGCTAGTTTTAATGCGCCCTCAATAGCTTCTGTGCCTGAGTTTACCAAGTAAGTTTTATTTAATGATTTTGGTAAGTTTTTAGCCAGGAGTTTAGATAATTGTACTGCAGGTTCTTGAGCATATTCCCCATAAACCATAACATGTAAGTACTTTTCTAATTGTGTCTTAATTGCATTAATAACTCGTGGATGCCTATGGCCTAAACTGCAGGCAGAAACTCCAGCAACAAAATCTAAATAGGCTTTGTTGTTGGTGTCATAAATGTAAGATCCTTCTGCATAGCTAACTTCTAATGCTAAAGGATGCGGAGTGGTTTGTGCTTGGTAAGTAATGAAATCATCTTTCATAGCTTATAATAATGGTTATGCAAAATTGGCAGAAATGCTAATTGTCTTCCTTAGTTAAGCCTTGTGGGTCTAGTAAGGGCTTTGCATTTGGAGTTATTGTTTGCTTAGGATTTTTTAATAAATCCTTTTTAAGTTTTGGAGCTGTAATGATGCTGTCTTGAGCTTTGTTCTGTAATGTCTCTGGCTTTAGTCTGGAGTTTTCATTTAATAGAAGCTCATCATCTTCATCCCGTTCTTCAAAGAATGCTTTTTCTTCTGTAGGCAAAGGGATACCTTTTATTTTAACAAGTTCTAAAGGTGCTTCGCCTTTAAATAAATCTTCTTTTGTAATTAATTGTTCTGTACCTCGCCAATTAAAACCGGTCAATTTTTTTTCTACATCTGGTTTATTTAGGTCTGGATTAATGGTGCCATCTATCTGTTTGTAGTAATAAACATCAACAATTTCTCTGTTTTCCATAAGTATGGAGATTGATGATGCCAGTGTGTTATTTAAACCGATAAGCTCTTTTTGCTCGTTTCTTAAATAATATATAGTTTCTGTATTCTTGAGTACATCAACTTGGTATAAATCGTTATCATCATTAAACAACCCAATAAGTTCTTTACCTTTTACTTGGTTGTAACCTTCAATAGAATCTTTCTGAATCATAAACGCATTATTAAAAACCTTTAAGGTGTCTAGCGTTTCTGTCTTAGGATTATTAAGTAGATGTATAGTGTCTCCAGTAAGTTGACTGTTGCTTGACCAGAGTACAGGATTTCCAAGCATTTTTGTGAGACCTGTCTTTTGTTGTACATGGACACTGTCACACTTTCCACTCATATTGCTTTTAAAAAGCCGTGTATCATAAAAGCCTCTTATAACTCTGTTTTCTGGTTTTCCTGTAATCATAAGCGTATCGCTATGTATATATACAGAATCTTTGTCCTGTACAGTTATAGCTAATGCTCTTTTTGTTATAAATACAGAATCTTTATCTCTAAAAACTTCTGCATAATGTCCCTTTATAATGCTTTGGTTAGCGGTATCTGTAACTTTAATGTTATTAGTGGCAGATGCAAAATTCTTTGCGCGATCAAAAAACAAGCTGTCGCCTTCTAATTTCCGGTTATCATAATCTATCTGAGAATTTTTAACAAAATATCCAGTATCGCCTCTTGTGTCATAAAAACCACGTTCACAGTAAACTGTACTTGTTTCGCTTTCGATAGTAGATTCACCGTACAAGTATGCGTGACCAGACTTTGTATAAAAATCTAACTGCTCACTATTAATAACGTATTCTGGATTGTTTACCACGACATCCCTTTTAAAAGAATATTTGTCTAGCTCCATATAATAGCGCCCAATTTTACTGGTAATGGTACTTGCAGTATCTCTAACGGTACCACCACTTCTGTAAAAAGCTTGCTGTTTTGTGCGGTCAAAAAACAAAGAATCTGTGGTTAATGTTTGTGATGGTGTGGAAAGCCTAACACCAGTACTTGCAAAAGCAAACTTGGTATTGCCATTATACTCGGCATAGGTACTATTCATATTAACCGTGTCGCCTTGTTTGATCCTTACATTTCCATAAGCTTTAAAGAAATTGTCTTCTTTATAAAACACTGCTTGGTCACACCAAACATCTATACCTTCGTGTAAGAAATGAACTTGTTCTTTTACTTTTGATAAAATTAATGCGCCAGGATATTTAACTTCATCAATTAATGTTCTGTTTGCAGTATAATCTATCTTACTGTCTTTTATAGTGTCTTGTTCTTGCCCATACGTGTATTGCAAGGTTAATAGTGTTGTGAGAAGTATATATTTAAGCGTTTTCAACTAAAAGTAAATTTTGTGTAAAAGTAACGAAAAAGACACTGTAACATTGCCTATTGTGTATTTTGATATAAATACGAATTACAAGCTATTGAGTTACAAAATAAAAAAAGCCCTCAATCCTAAAATTGAAGGCTTTTCTAGAGTTAATAAAAGTTGATTAGTTTTTCTTAATAGCTTCAACTTCGGCTTTAAGTTTTTCTATTTCCTTTTGCTGTGCTATAATATGCAAGTATAATTCTTCTATCTTCTCTAAGCTTTGTACAGCAAGTTCAGATAAATTAATGGTCATATTATTGTCTTTAACTTCTTTATAAGATGTCACACCAGGTAAATGGTTGTTTTCTTTTACAAACTCTTCTACAGTCTTTAAAGATGTAAAGTTGTAATCTTCTTTTATAGTAGAAGTACCTTTATAATAATTTTGAAATACATAATCCGGATACGTTTGTGTAGCAGAGATAAAGGTATCTGCTTTTACATTACCGCCAGTTGCATCTATACGTTCTGTAGGCGTTTCTACACCAAATCCAAATAGATTGGCATCCAAATCTCCATAAATACTGTTTCCAATATTTAATTGGTTACTTATAATAGCACCTGTGCCATTTGTTCCGGCACCTATAAAGATATTGTTACTTCCTTCAGTTACATTTCCACCAGCAAATCTTCCTAAGGCAACATTATTAACACCTGTTGTATTTGAAAACATTGCAGCATATCCAACTCCAGTATTATTATTAGAGTTTATAGAGTTTAAAGCAAAACTACCAACGGCAATATTAAAAGACCCGCTTGTACTTTCACTATATGCAGCAAAACCTACTGCTGTATTTAGGTCTCCAGTACCGTGATTTTGCATGGCAAAGGAACCTAGTGCAGCGTTGCTGCTTCCTTCGCTTTCTTTCATACTGTCTACGCCTATTGATGTATTATCATTACCTGCAGTGCCATTTTCCATAGATCCTGCACCTACTGCAGTATTTCTTGCGCCACCTATATTAAGTCTTAATACTCCTTGACCTAGTCCTGTGTTAAAATCACCCGAAGTTTTTTCTGCCATAACTGCTGTACCAACTCCAACATTACCAATAGCGCCTGTAATTTGACCCAATGCACCACCTTGTCCTATAGCAACATTGTCGCCAGCTGTAGTAGCGCTACCGAGAGCAAATTCGCCAAAGGCTAAATTGTTACCGCCATCTGTTAAGTTTAACATAGCCTCATTACCTATAGCGTAGTTTGTGAAACTTGAAGCAGTAGCAACTGCTAGAGCATTTATACCAATACCTATTTGTCTTGAACCTTGGGCTTCTCGCATTGCCTCATATCCAAGTGCTAAGTTACCAAAGCCATCACTATTACCTCTAAGTGCTCTTACACCAAAACCAGTATTTTCACTTCCAGTAGTATTTGATTCTAATGCTGTAAACCCTGCTGCTGTGTTGGCATTACCTGTTGTATTAGCAGCTTGGCTTCTTCTTCCTAAAGCTACATTTTCATTTCCTTCGGTATTATCTACAAGAGCTTCTACACCAACAGCTACATTTGAGTTTCCAGAGCTTGTGTTTCGCAATGCAGCTGCGCCAACAGCAGTGTTATCTATAGAGCTGGTAGATAACGCTAATGCGTCTATGCCAATAGCAACATTTGCATTACCATCTATATTTGCGTTTAGGGTGTTACCACCAATAGCAACGTTATCGTTTCCAGTTGTATTACTCCTTAAGGAGTTATTTCCCATTGCAACATTAGAATTTCCTTCGGTATTGGCAGCCATTGTTTCAGTACCTATACCAACATTATCTTGACCTGTAGTATTCCCAAATAGAGCAATAAGACCGATACCAACATTGCGCTCACCTGAGGTATTATTTTCTAATGCGCTTCCTCCAATTCCAACGTTAAACTGTCCTGTTGTTGTCAATCTAAGTGTATTAGGACCAACGCCGACATTACCATTTGCTTCAGTTGCTGTAGAAAGTGATTGATTACCAACAGCCACATTATCATTTCCTGTGGTATTAGAGCCTAAAGTGTTTCCACCAATAGCAACATTATTAAAACCTTCTGTATTATTGCTCAGAGCAACAACACCTAAGGCTACATTGTCACCGCCAGTTGTGTTGCTTGTCATAGCGTTATTTCCTAAAGCTATGTTATTTTGTCCTGTGGTATTTTGAGACAATGCCACTTGCCCTAATCCAATATTTTGATTTCCAGAAGTGTTTGCTGAAAGCACATTGTCACCAATTGCAATATTAAACTGTCCTGTATTAACAGGTAAAGTCCCATTACCTATGGCTACATTAGACGTTCCTGTTGAGCCAGCACCTAATGCATTATTTCCTAATCCGATATTTTGATCCTCAAACCTTGCAACTTGTACGTTATTACGCTTTAAGATAAGGTCTTGATCATTTGTTGAGCCTAGAAAGTCTATAGCTTCATCAATAGTATTACCTTGTAGTGTCCAGTCTGAACTCATGCTGTTCGAACTACCAGATACAGATGCATATTTTGCATAAGGGACACTAAGAAGTCTGCTAGAACCTACTAGAGTGTAGTTTGTGCCTCCACTAGGATCTGTTTCTGTGGTTACAAAATGAGACGCATTGCCCCAATCTATTACGCTAAAATCTCCAGATACTACTGTCCCTTCACTAATGATGAGAGAGATTAGGCCAACGTCTGATGTTGTGACAGTGTGAGTTTCTTGATATACCAATGGTCCACTAGTAGATCCTTCATAAATACCAACTCTAATAGATACGTTTTGGTTGTCTATTGGTAGTCCATCTGTATCTCTTATGATAGACTGGTAGCTAAAACCTTCATTATTTTGCGCTATTGCAAATGAAGAAGTAAGCATAATAGCTACAAGAGCTAATGCTGAAAAAATGTAGTTAATTTTCATAATAATAAATTTATCGTTTAACGATTCTTGTTATTTTTATGGGGCTGTTGTTTTCTAAAAGTTGAAGAATGTAAATACCACTTGAGAGGTAATCCATTTGCAAGGTTGTACGTTCTGCTGTTATAGTGTTTGCAGAGATTTGTTTTCCTAAAGTATCATATAGTTTATAAGACAGATTAGAGTCCCATTGCTTAATTTCCAAATGCACGCTATTGTTTGTTGGGTTAGGGTAAATGGAAGTTTCCAAAGCTAAAGGGTTGTTTTCTTCTGTGCTTAAAACCTCTATAAATAAAGGTTGCTGTACACCTTGAACTTCTTGTGTGTTTGCAGAGGCATTTTCAAGGTAAAAAACTTGCCCAATACTAGCGGTCTGTAAAATGTCATTTTGTGGTGGCGAATTAATTGCAGCAGCATTAATTGAGGTTTGTGCAAAGAGCGGAATAGTTAGTAAGCTCAAGAACAATAACCACAGATAGGTTTTGATGTTGATTTTCATATATTATTGATTTAAAGTTCGTTAGTGAAGTTACTTAGGAACGCCTCGTCTTGAAATACCTAATATTAAGTATATTTTTAAGTGATTAAATAATTGATTTATAGTAAGTAACGGCAAGCTGAGGTTAGTGAGAGTAGCACTTGGCACTATAAATAGTAAGATACAAGACGTAAAAGGTTAAGATATAAACTTCATAACTAAAAGCTAAACTTGCAATGTTGCCTAAGCTTTGCTTATTTCTTATCTTCGCGAGACTGTAATAAAAGTAGATTTATTTTAAATATTAAAGCAATTTTTCAATGAAGCAAGCCACTATAAAGTATACAAAGACAGATGAAGCTCCAATGTTAGCTACACATTCGTTTTTACCTATTGTACAACGATTTACTAAAACATCTAACATTACTATCGATGTAGAAGACATCTCATTGGCAGGCAGAATTATTGCAACATTTTCAGACCGTCTTACAGAAGAGCAAAAGCAATACGATGCTTTGGCAGCACTTGGTGAACTTGCTAAACAACCAGAAGCTAACATAATAAAGCTTCCTAACATTAGTGCATCTGTACCTCAACTAAACGCAGCAGTATTAGAGTTGCAGGCAAAAGGTTTTGATATTCCTACTTATCCGGAAGATGCAGAAACAGAAGAAGACAAAGCTTTAAGAGCAAAATTTGCAAAATGTTTAGGTAGTGCTGTAAACCCTGTGTTGCGTGAAGGTAATTCAGATAGACGTGCACCTAAGCCAGTTAAGCAATATGCTAAGAACAATCCACATAGAATGGGCGAGTGGTCTTCAGACTCAAAGTCTCATGTTTCTACAATGGATCACGGTGACTTTAGGCACAATGAAAAATCTGTAACTATTAAAAATGCAGGATCTCTAAAAATTGAGCACGTTGGTAAGGATGGAGAAATAACTACATTAAAAGACAAGGTTTCAGTTTTAGATGGCGAAGTTATAGATGCGTCTGTAATGGAAAAAACGGCATTAATTAACTTCTTGAAAGAACAGGTAAAAGATGCTAAGGATAAAGGCATTTTGTTTTCATTGCATATGAAAGCAACAATGATGAAAGTAAGTGACCCAAAGATATTTGGCCATGCAGTAAGAGTATTCTTTGCACCTGTATTCGAAAAATATGGAGAAACTTTTGACGAGTTAGGAGTAGATGTAAATAATGGTTTTGGAGATTTAATAGCTAAACTACCAGAATTACCAAACGCTAAGCGAGAAGAGATTGAAGCAGCTATTGAAGCTTGTTACAATGAACAACCAGATTTAGCAATGGTAAATAGTGATAAAGGAATTACAAACTTACACGTACCAAGTGATGTTATTATAGATGCTTCTATGCCAGCTATGATTCGTACTTCTGGACAAATGTGGAACAAAGAAGGCAACCAACAAGATACAAAGGCGGTAATTCCAGATAGTAGTTATGCCGGTATTTATCAAGAAACTATTGAATTTTGTAAGACACACGGTGCTTTTGACCCTACGACTATGGGAACTGTGCCAAATGTTGGACTTATGGCTCAAAAAGCAGAAGAATATGGCTCTCACGATAAAACATTCGAAATTGAGACTGAAGGTATTGTTCGAGTTGTAGATGCTCAAGGCAATACACTAACAGAGCACAATGTTTCTGAAGGTGATATTTGGAGAATGTGCCAAGTAAAAGATTTACCAATTCAAGATTGGGTAAAATTAGCTGTAAGAAGAGCAAAAGCTTCTCAAACACCTGCTATCTTCTGGTTAGATAAGACAAGAGCCCACGATGCAGAACTTATTTCTAAGGTAAATACCTATTTAGCAGACTTAGATACAGATGGCTTAGACATACAAATTATGTCTCCTGTTGAAGCTACTAAATATACGTTAGCTAGAATGAAAGAAGGTAAGGACACCATCTCTGTAACAGGAAACGTATTACGTGATTATAATACAGATTTATTCCCAATTTTAGAATTAGGGACAAGTGCAAAAATGTTATCTATAGTACCATTAATGAATGGTGGTGGTTTATTTGAAACGGGTGCTGGTGGTAGTGCTCCTAAGCACGTACAGCAGTTTGTAGAAGAAGGTCACTTACGTTGGGATTCTTTAGGAGAGTTTTTAGCGCTTGCTGTATCTCTTGAGCATTTATCTGAATTTGCAGACAACCCTAAAGCTCAAATCTTGGCAGATACTTTAGATGAAGCAACAGTAAAGTTTTTAGAAAACAGAAAATCGCCGTCTCGTAAGGTTAATGAATTAGATAACCGAGGTAGTCATTTTTACTTAGCAATGTATTGGGCACAAGGATTAGCATCTCAAGATAAAGATGTAGATCTAAAAGCTGAGTTTGCTAGTCTTGCAGAAACTATGCAAGCTAATGAAGATAAGATTATTAAAGAGTTAAATGCAGCTCAAGGTGCTCCTGTAAATATTGATGGGTATTACTATCCAGATTATAACAAAGTGAGTAAAGCTATGAGACCAAGTGAAACACTTAATGCTATTTTAAACTAATTACTAGTTTATATTAATTTAAAAAGCTTTCTAAGATTATCTTAGGAAGCTTTTTTTATGTTTAAAAATAAAAGCCATTTCCCTAAAGCGATATGCTAAAAGAAATGGCTTTTTAGAATTGTTTAAATTTGTGTAGCATCTCTTTCAATGCGTTACTGGTATCTGTTTTTAAACGAACCCGACACAGAAACAATTCTGCTAAATCTAAATTTATACATCTCTTATAAGACTATTATAAAAGCGAATCCTAAAGATTTAGAACGGTCATTATAGTAAAATGAATTACAATCTAAATTATAAATTAACTCTTACTAATAGACCAAAGTAATGAACGTTTATTACTGTATTAAAGTATCTGTAACTCCTTGCGACGTTAGGTATTCTTTAATAACATTACTAATGTAATATAAAATTAAATAAATGACATTATAATATAACTATTTAGTTTTTAACTTGTTATAAACCTTTGTTATTAACATTTGTTGATATGTAGTCTTAGTTAATCTTTGTTAAGGTAACATCTGTCGGGATTGAGAATCCTGGCTGTATTTCTGGGCTTATACCTTCTATATAGATGTCACCTTTGCCTCTAAGGCTCCAATCTGCTTTCGTGGCTAAAATACTGCCATTGCTTTGGGTAAGATATTCTGTGATTTCTAATCTTCCGTTGCCAAGCTTTTCTTTTGCATAATCACTAAACTGAAAATGGAATGTTAGATCTGAAGGATGACCACTACCGTATATAGGTACATATGCACCGCTCCAAAAATTAGTGCTGTTTACAACATTGTCTAAGGTGTTAACAACCACAATGCCATCTTCTACATATTTGTATTTGCCGACAAGATAATCTTTATATATGTCACTAAAATGTACATAAACCATTTCTATTTTCTCAAACACTAATGTTAAGGTACTGCTGCCATCTGTCCATTCCCAAGTGCCAACAAAAGGTTGGTAGGCGTTGGTTGTATCTTTGTAATAACAGCCTGGTGTAAGCTCGATTGAGTAATCATTTTCTCGAGCTTCCATAGAGATAATGGGTTGTTGTGCTTTGCCGTAAACACCAATTAGTAGAAATAGTAAAACAATGACTCTCATAACTATGATAGATATTCTCAAGATTTTAAAATTGCTTTGTTAAAACAATATCGGTTGGGATATTAAACTCTGTGGGTTGATCTGTACCATACATACCTTGTGGTAGGGTTACTTTCCAATCCATTTGTTGTGGTTGTGAATTTGGGATTATAGTAAGGATTAGATTACCTCTAACACCAGTAATATAATTAGGGTCGTAAGGTATACTATTGTCGTAAATTAAACCTTCAAAGTTTATACCATTATTAGAGGCCCCATCTATCACAGGAAACCAATCTGTATTAGATTGTCCTATTTTTCTTTGAGAGGTATATATTGTGGTCTCTAGTTGTTCTCCAGATTGTCCAATCTCTACCATCTCAAAATGGCCTTTAATTTCATCCCAAAAAAAAGAAGGTCTATTGCCATTTTCATTTTCATTATATTCTTCTTTCCAAAGTGTTATTCTAAATATTTGATTACCAATTTGTTGCTCCCAAGTTCCTAGAAAAGGAGCAAAATTATTATTTAAGTCTTTAAAATACTTTCCTTCATTATTGCCATCGTTAAATGTTGAAGCGTCAACTATTTGTTGTGCATTGCAGTAAACAATTAATAGAAAAAATATAAAAGTGATTCTCATTATTACTTTAAAAATAAAAAAAAAGCCTTTCAACTCTAGAGAAGAAAGGCTTTTAATGTGTTTAGAGTGAAAACTACTCAGTAAAACGACGTTCTTTAATACGTGCTTTTTTACCGGTAAGGTTTCTAAGGTAGTATATACGTGCTCTACGTACTTTACCACGCTTGTTAACTTCTACTTTTTGTAAAGCAGGCATGTTAACTGGGAAGATACGCTCTACACCTACAGTACCACTCATCTTACGTATAGTAAATGTTTCTGTAAGACCTTTTCCTCTACGTTGTATTACTACACCGCGGAAAAACTGCGTACGAGATTTTTCACCTTCCTTAATTTCGTAATACACTGTTATAGTGTCTCCAGCTACAAATTCTGGAAATTCTTTTTTTGTAACGAATTCGTCTTGAACAAATTTGATTAACGAGTCCATAGTATATGGTTTTGTGTTTAGTTTGAAACAACATTCGCGATTCTCGCCAGAGGTTATTTTAAATCGAGGTGCAAAATTACTTATTTTTTTCTATTAACCAAGTGTTTTTTAATAGAATATGCAATTATTCCCAACCTACCCAAAATTGCTTAATAACTGCATTATCAGGAATTTGAGAGGCTTCAATTTTTGTGCTAGTGTCAAACTGTAGTTTGCTTGGTAACTGTTTCTTGTCTATTGTAACATAAGCGTTAATCTCATCTATAAAAATTACGGCAGAGCTCAACGTATTTTCAATTCTTGAAATTGGGTAAAATTCCTGTATGTCTTTAAAGGTGCTTTTTACAGTAAGACCTTTTTCAGTTTTGTAACGATCATCTATAATACGTATGTTAGCAATTGTGCTTGTGCTATCAAATTCTTCAGATGGTGCTAAGTGTAATAAGTAGGTGCCACCTTTTTCATAAATATCTATTTCTGCGCCGCCATTTATAAATTCATCTCCAGTAATATTGTTCACAATGGAGTCTTGGCTGTAAATAGAATCTAATTGGCTTACTTTAATGTCCTTGGTGAGCTTGCCAATATTTGTTGCTGTAATTAAAAAAGGGTCTTGTTCTTTTTCGCAAGATGTAAAGAAGATACAAAGTATTGCAATTGCTAAAAGGTTCTTCATGAGTATGTAGGATTTTAGTTTTAAAAACGTTTAATAGTCTTCGAAAGTAATGTACTTTACAGTAAGCTCAAAATTGATTAATGTCTATTTAATAAATTTTATGAGCGATGGGTATAACGAACAGTTCCTTCCGGCTCTTAACTTTATTGCAGATCCTATAGCTAAACTACAATTTAGTAAATACAATAGGATAACAATGTAAAACAACATAGAGCTACCGGAATAATGCATAACTTTAAATAGAGTGGCCAGTATTATAATTCCAAATGTGATAAGTGACCATATAATTTGAAAATTTAATATAGTTGCACCCACTTTATGTAACCCTATAATTTTATTTTTTTTAGGCATCCAAAGTATTAATGGTAATATGATGTTGCCTAGCGGTAAGATAATAACTGATAAAACTGAAAGGTGTAGTGCTATATGATAGGTTTTGTCTTCCTCTTTACCGTAAACAGCAAGGTCTTCAATATTTAATTGTAATGCAGTACATATTAAATGTAGTGTTTTGCCGCGTGGTTCATTTTTATTGGTTTCTATACGCTGTATGGTTCTCAAGCTTACCTTAGCGGAATCTGCCAATTCTTCCTGAGAAAGTCCTTTTTGTTTTCTTGCGTCTTTAATTTTTTGACCTAGGTGACTCATGATATATGTTTTAAATTATGCATCAAAACTAATTGTGAACATATATAATCTCTTGCGTCTTGTGTGTGACATGTTTACGACATTTATGTCAAAAGTCTGTAAAACAAATATTTAGACATGGTTGTTATTTAATCATTTTACCTAAGATGCCTAGCACACCTCTAATTACTGTGGCACTGGTAAGCACTTTTATTATGGCTTTTTGAGTATCGCTAGTTGTATTTCTTGACCGTGTTTTTCTTCTGCTTGTTGCTTTTTTTGCTTCTTTTTCTAGCTCTTCGCGTTCTGCTTGGGCTTTAGATTTTGCTTCTTCTTCAGCAGCTTTAGCAATTTTTTCTTCCAACATTTCGTTGGCACTTTTTCGGTCTATCACTTCATTATACTTATCTGCTAGGTAAGACTCTTCATTAAGTGTTTTAATTTCTTTGTCTGTAAGTATGTCCATTCGGCTCATAGGAGCTCGCATCATTGTGGCGGCTAAAGGTGTTGGTCTTCCTTTTTCATCTAATGCAGAGACTAAGGCTTCTCCTATTCCTAAAGATGTAAGAACATCTGCTGTATCATAAAACGGAGATATAGGATAGTTTTCTGCAGTTAGCTTAATGGCTTTTCTATCTTTTGCTGTAAATGCACGTAAGGCGTGTTGCACCTTTAAGCCTAATTGGCTTAAGACACCATCTGGAACATCTGTTGGGTTTTGAGTTACAAAATAAAGACCTACACCTTTAGAGCGAATTAACTTTACAATACTTTCAATTTGTGAGTGTAATGCTTTAGAGGCTTCTTTAAATATAAGATGTGCTTCATCTATAAAAATTATGAGTTCTGGTTTGCCGCTATCTCCTTGTTCTGGAAACGTTGAGTATATCTCGGCTAATAAACTTAACATAAATGTTGAAAACAACTTAGGCCTGTCTTGTATATCGGTTAGGCGAATAATATTAATATAGCCTTTACCATTACTATCTGTACGTTTAAGGTCTTTAACTTCAAAAGAACGTTCACCAAAAAATATATCTGCGCCTTGTTGTTCAAGCTCTACTATTTTTCTAAGAATTGCTCCGGTAGATGCAGATGAAATCCTACCGTAATCCTTCTCCAATTCTTCCTTACCTTCATTTGTAGAGTATTGCAAAACTTTTTTAAAATCTTCAAGATCTAGTAAAGGCAATTTATTGTCATCGCAATATTTAAAGATAACAGAGATAATACCACTTTGGGCATCACTGGCATCTAATATTCTAGAAAATAAAACGGGTCCAAACTCACTTACCGTAGCTCTTAACCTCACGCCATCTTGGTCGCTAAGGCTCATAAGCTCAACAGGAAACTTACTGGCATTAAAAGGTAATCCTATTTTTTCATGACGTTCATCTATTTTCGGGTGGCCTTCACTTGCTGCTGCCAAGCCACTTAAGTCACCCTTCATATCCATAAGTAAAACAGGTACACCTTTATCACTTAGGTTTTCTGCCAGTACTTGTAAAGATTTAGTCTTACCAGTTCCAGTAGCACCAGCAATAAGACCGTGACGGTTCATAGTTTTAAGCGGAATTTTTACAAGGGCATTGGTAATAGTTTCGCCATCCAGCATAGCTGCGCCAAGATTAATACTATCACCTTTAAATGTATTGCCGTTATCTATAACCGCTTTAAACTCGTCTCTTTTAGTCATGGCTCTTTAAAATTAGACGATAAAAATAGGAATACATTTATGGGTTTACAATATTACTTTTATAATAATAAAGGTTAGAGACAATCCTTCTATTTCAAAAGGAATACCCTTATCTTTGCCAGCTATGACGAAAGAAGAGATATCTCAATTGGTTGAAGAGGGTAAGATGTTGCCACTTATGGAAGAATTTTACACCATACAAGGTGAAGGTTATCATAAGGGAACGGCTGCTTACTTTATAAGAATTGGTGGTTGCGATGTAGGTTGCCATTGGTGTGATGTAAAAGAGAGTTGGGATGCAGAGAAACATCCGCCAACCGCAACAGAGCGTATAGTTTCTGAAGCTGTAAAATACTCTAAGACTATTGTTGTTACTGGAGGCGAACCATTAACTTGGGATATGACACTGTTAACTCAGATGCTTAAAGCTGAAGGTGCTCAAACACATATTGAAACAAGTGGTGCATATACATTAACTGGTAAATGGGACTGGATTTGCCTATCTCCTAAGAAGTTAAAGCTTCCTACTAAAGAGGTTTATGAAAAAGCTAATGAGCTTAAAGTTATTATCTTTAATAAACACGATTTAAAATTTGCAGAAGAACAAGCAGCAAAAGTAAATAAGGATTGTATTTTGTATTTGCAACCAGAGTGGAGTGTAAGAGACAAAGTAGTACCTTTAATTGTTGACTTTGTGATGGCAAACCCACAATGGAAAGTAAGTTTGCAAACACATAAGTATTTGAATATTCCGTAATAACTTTAACTAACTAAATAATTAAAAAATGAAAACGTATTTTATTTCTGCACTTGTGTGCTTAATGTCTGTAATGTCTTGGGGTCAAGTAGAAGAAGGTTACGAAGACACCTTAAAAAAGATGTTTGAAGTATCTGGTACAGAAGCTGCTTATCAATCTACAATTAAACAAATGGTAGGTATGTATAAATCACAAAAATCAGATGTGCCTGCAGATGCTTGGGATTCTTTAGAAAAGGAATTTTTAGCAATGTCTTTAAATGATTTAACTAAAATGTTAGTGCCTGTATATAGTAAGCACTTAACAAAGAATGATTTAGAAGAGTTAATTGCATTTTATCAAACCGAAGTAGGTACTAAATTTGCAAATAGCACACCGGCAATTATGCAAGAATCTATGCAGGTAGGACAGCAATGGGGAATGGAACTTGGAAAACGTTTCAATGAAAAAATGTCTGAGCAAGGTTACTAAACTACGTTTCAGTATAAATACAAAACCCCGAAACATTAGTTTCGGGGTTTTTGTTTGTAAGTAGGTTCTTAAATTTAGATAGACATAAATGGTATCTCTACAAATGTATTATCCCAACCCATCATTAAATGAGTACCGTTTTCAACAGGCTTAAATGCCATAGAAAAAGATTCAATAGGCTTAGGAGAAGTTCTTACAGGTACATTAATTCTAACTACATCCATTTCTTCCTTGTAATCATAAGCACCCCAAACATTATTTGCTTTGTTTAAGATAACTGTCCATTCCTTCTCATTAGGAATAGTATATAATGTATATGTACCAGCACTTACTTTTTTTCCTCCTACAGTCATATCTCTATAAAAGGTAACTTCAGATGCTTCATTTGCACCCGTACGCCAAACTTTACCATATGGTACAAGATTTCCGAAAATCTCACGATCTTTCATTTGTGGTCTACTATACATTACTCTTGCAATAGGCTCTTTCTTTTCATTTCTAAAAAGGGTTACATCTAAAGGACTAACATCCATTTTAGAAAAGTTAACCTTATCTGAGTCTTTTGTCATTTTGTCTTGTGCAGTAGCTACAGATGTTGCAAATACAATTGCAACAAGCATCATAATATGTTTCATTAGATTTTAGTTTTTAATTAATTTTTGACTTTGTCTTAAAGATACAGCAAGACTTACACCAAAACAGTTAATACATTGTTTAACTTCTGTTAAATCCTTAATGCTACAAGTTGTAAGTCGAAAGCTATTATTAGTAAGTTTAGAATTTAAAAATGTTACTAATAATCGAAATTTAGTTTTAAATTATTACCATAATAGAGTATAGTGTTTACATAATGTAATCTTATATTCATATTTGTGTATATAAAGAAAACAAAACAAACTAAATTATAGTATTATGTGTGGAATTGTATGCGCATTCGATTTAAAAGAAAAGTCTGAAGTTTTAAGACCTCAAGTGTTAGAAATGGCAAAAGCTATACGTCATCGTGGTCCGGATTGGAGCGGTATTTATAGCGATGATAAGGTTATAATGGCTCACGAAAGATTGGCTATTGTAGATCCAGCATCTGGTAAACAACCGTTATTGAGTGATGATTGTAAACTCATATTAGCTGCGAATGGAGAGATTTATAACCATAGAGAATTACGTAAGCAGTTTGAAGGAAACTATGATTTTAAAACTGAAAGTGACTGCGAGGTTATTTTAGCTTTATATAAGGAAAAAGGAGTTGACTTTATAGACGATATGAATGGCATTTTTGGTTTTGCTATTTATGATGCAGAAAAGGATGAGTATTTTGTGGCTAGAGACCATATGGGAATTATTCCATTATATATTGGTTGGGATCAAAATGGAACATTTTACGTAGCTTCAGAATTAAAGGCGTTAGAAGGTGTTTGTTCTAAAATAGAATTATTTCCTCCAGGACATTATATGTCTAGTAAAGACGGAAAATTTGTACAATGGTATAAAAGAGATTGGACAGAATTTGATGCTGTAAAAGATAATGAAATTAGCATTGCTAAAATTAAAGAGGCGCTGGAAGCTGCTGTACAAAGACAGTTAATGAGTGATGTGCCATATGGTGTATTGCTTTCTGGCGGATTAGACTCCTCTGTAACATCTGCAATAGCAAAAAAATATGCTCAAAAACGAGTAGAAAGTGATGGTGAAAAAGATGCTTGGTGGCCACAACTGCATAGTTTTTCTGTTGGTTTAGAGGGTTCTCCAGACTTAGCTGCTGCACGCAAAGTTGCAGACCATATAGATACAGTACATCACGAAATTAAATTCACAATCCAAGAAGGTTTAGATGCAATAAGAGATGTTATTTACAATCTCGAAACATATGACATAACAACAATACGTGCAAGTACGCCAATGTATTTAATGGCACGTGTCATTAAATCTATGGGAATAAAAATGGTACTGTCTGGTGAAGGTGCAGATGAGTTGTTTGGTGGCTATTTATACTTTCACAAGGCTCCAAATGCTCAAGAGTTTCATGAAGAAACTGTTCGTAAATTAAGTAAACTACACATGTATGATTGTTTGCGTGCTAATAAGAGTTTAGCAGCTTGGGGAATTGAAGGTCGTGTGCCATTTTTAGATAAAGAATTTATGGATGTTGCAATGAGTATAAACCCACAAGATAAAATGATTAATGGTGAGCGTATGGAAAAGTGGGTAGTACGTAAAGCGTTTGAAGATATGATACCAGAAAGTGTGGCGTGGAGACAAAAAGAGCAGTTTAGTGATGGTGTTGGTTACAGTTGGATAGATACTTTAAAAGAAATGGTAAACGATTTAATAACAGATGAACAAATGGCAAATGCACATTTTAGATTCCCTATACAAACGCCTCAAAACAAAGAGGAGTTTTATTACCGTAGTATTTTTGAAGAGCATTTCCCTAGTGACGCTGCGGCACTTTGTGTTCCTCAGGAGCCAAGTGTGGCGTGTAGTACTAAAATTGCTTTAGAGTGGGATGAAGCATTTAAAGATATGAATGATCCTAGTGGTAGAGCTGTTGCTAAAGTTCATGATGATGCATACCAAGAAAAAGAAGCTGTAGCAGTATAAAGATTAAATTTAGTTATGTTTTGTTTTCAAGGGCTCTGAAATTCCAATTTAGAGCCCTTGTTGTTTATTTTTTTATAAACTGAACACTTTGTCGTCCTGTATTATGTTGTATACTCAAAAAGTAAAGGCCAGCAGCGTGATTAAAATTAAAACTGTAGTCTTTTACGCCTTTACTAACAAGAGACTCTCTAGTAAGCTTTTCTACACGTCTTCCTTGGTGGTCATAAAGTTCTATTATGGCATTATCGGTTTCAGGATATTCAATTGAGAAATTTAATTTGTCTGTTATGGGCATAGGCGATATAACCACTTTTAAGTCCTTACGGGACTCTAAATTGTTATTTGGAACAGAAAGAGTTTCAGTTAATTTTAAAATAGTAGCACCAGAGCAATAGGCAGTATTACCAATAAAGAAAATACGGTTTGCGTTTGTACCAAATCCTAAATCTGTCCACGTGTCTCCACCATCATTTGTTTCATAAAGGTTACCAATATGGCCACCAACCCAACCTCTTTGAGGTGTTTCAAATCCAAGTGCTTGTATTGGTCTAATAGGGCAATCTTTGCTTTCCCAAGTTGCACCAGCATCAAAACTCTTAATTACTTTACCTTGCTGCATAGGTACAGACTCTATAGATCCAAACAGTACATTAGGATTACCATTAACAAACTGTAATTTCCACACATATTCTCCTGCAATGTTAGAGTTGTAAATTTGTGTCCAAGTTAAACCGCCATCTGTAGTTTTAAGAATAACGCCACCATTATCATCTTTTCCAGCTGCATAACCAACTAATTCATTTAGAAAAATCACTTCTACCAAAGCATTGGCAAGTGTGCTTAGATCTGTATAAGACCAAGTATCTCCAGTATCTGTAGTTTTTAAAATAAAAGCAGGTTCATTATAAGCTCCACAACCATACATTGTAGTTTCAGATGCTTGTGAAAGCCCGCAAATTGCTGTCGGATTGTTAGGAAAAGTAACTGGAGACCAATTAATACCACCATCTGTTGTTTTAAAATGCAACCCGCTAAGTGACGTGACAATACCAATATTTTCATTATAAAATTCAATATTTCTGTAGTAAACATTTGCAGAAATATCGGCTTCATTTAAAACCTCAGTCCAATTTTCACCACCATCGATGGTTTTAAAAACATTACCGTTAGCGCCATTAGCTATCCATCCTAAATCTGAATTTATGAAAAAGACATCATCAAAACGAGTTCCATTTGCGTTTACAGGAGCATTGTCTAAACTAGACCAAGAGCTTTGTGCGAGTAATGAAGAAGTGAAGATGCTAAATATGAGTAAGATATGGTATTTCATAGGTGCTATTTTTTAGTAAAAGTATTAAAAAATAGACTGTAAAAGCTCCTGAATGTAATGCTTAAAATTACTCACAAATTGTTGATAACTTAAGGGCTTCAATCTTGTATGACACCGCGATAAAAGAGGTGTTTTGTTATATTTGTCTGTTAGTGAAATTTCGAGAAAAATAAGACCAATTTTAATATGAGCGAAGAATCAAAGAAACAGTATTCAGCAGATAGTATTCAGGCCTTAGAAGGAATGGAGCATGTGCGTATGCGCCCATCTATGTATATTGGAGATGTTGGTATACGTGGTTTGCACCATTTGGTATATGAGGTAGTAGATAATAGTATTGATGAGGCAATGGGAGGTTATTGTGACACTATAGATGTCATAATAAACGAAGATAACTCTATTACGACTAAAGATAACGGCCGTGGTATTCCTATCGGTATTCACAAAAAAGAAGGCGTATCTGCACTTGAGGTTGTAATGACTAAGATTGGTGCTGGTGGTAAGTTTGATAAAGATTCTTATAAAGTTTCTGGAGGTCTTCACGGTGTTGGTGTATCTTGTGTTAACGCATTATCAGACCATTTAAAAGCTTCTGTACATAAAGACGGTAAAATTTGGGAGCAAGAATATGAGCGTGGTAAGCCATTGTATCCTGTAAAAGCTGTAGGTGATACAGATTTTTCTGGAACAGTTGTTACGTTTCATCCAGACAACCAAATCTTTCAGCAAACTATAGAATATAATTACGAAACGCTTGCAAGTAGAATGCGTGAGTTAGCTTTCCTTAATAAAGGACTAACCATTACATTAACAGATAAGCGCCAAACAGATGATAAAGGAGAGTTTATTTCAGAACGTTTCTTCTCAGAAGAAGGATTGTCTGAGTTCGTACGTTTCTTAGATGGTAATAGAGATCCTATTATTAAGGATGTTATTTCTATGGAAGGTGAAAAGAATGGTGTACCTGTTGAGGTGGCTATGATTTATAACTCATCTTACGCAGAGAATTTACACTCTTACGTAAACAATATTAATACACACGAAGGAGGAACACACTTAGCAGGTTTTAGAAGAGGTTTAACATCATCTCTTAAGAAGTTTGCAGATGCTTCTGGAATGTTAGATAAACTAAAGTTTGACATTGCTGGAGACGATTTCCGTGAAGGATTAACTGCAATTATATCTGTAAAAGTATCTGAACCTCAATTTGAAGGGCAAACCAAAACAAAATTAGGTAACCGTGAAGTAACATCTGCGGTATCTCAAGCAGTATCAGAAATGATTGAGATTCATATGGAGGAAAATCCTAATGATGCTAAAACAATTATAGAAAAAGTTATCCTTGCAGCACAAGCAAGACACGCAGCTAAGAAAGCACGTGAAATGGTGCAGCGTAAAACCGTTATGAGTATTGGCGGTTTACCTGGAAAGCTATCAGATTGTTCTAATCAAGATCCAGCAGAATGTGAAGTATTTCTTGTCGAGGGTGACTCTGCAGGTGGTACAGCAAAGCAAGGTCGAGACAGAGCATTTCAAGCTATATTGCCATTAAGAGGTAAAATTCTTAATGTTGAAAAAGCAATGTCTCATAAAGTGTTTGAAAACGAAGAGATTAAAAACATCTTTACAGCTTTAGGAGTAACAATAGGAACAGAAGAAGACAGTAAAGCATTAAACTTATCTAAATTACGCTATCACAAAATAGTTATTATGTGTGATGCCGATGTAGATGGTAGTCACATTGCAACTCTTATCTTAACGTTCTTCTTTAGGTATATGAAAGAACTTATTGAAGCTGGTCATATTTATATTGCAACACCACCACTTTACTTAATAAAGAAAGGCCAGAAAAAACGCTATGCTTGGAACGAAGATGAACGTGAAGCAATTGCCAATGAGTTTAAAGGCAGTGTAAGCGTGCAACGTTATAAGGGTCTTGGTGAGATGAATGCAGAACAGCTTTGGGACACAACAATGAACCCAGAGTTTAGAACATTACGACAAGTAGCTATAGATAATGGAGTAGAGGCAGATCGTATATTCTCTATGTTAATGGGGGATGATGTACCGCCTAGACGTGAGTTTATCGAGAAAAACGCAAAATATGCAAATATTGATGTCTAATTTTTAGACACCCTAATAAACTGACGCTTAAAAAATTAGTCTTTTTTAAGCGTCTTTTTTTATACATTTATATGAAATTGTATAATTACTTATTAATAAATTCGTTTTAACAAAAAACATCTCTTATGAAACATATACTATTTACACTCGTATTTCTAACTACAATAACAACTGTAAGTGCACAGCAAAATTTAGATGAGTTGCTGGCATCTGGAGTTGAGGATGCGCAAACGTTTACACAACAATATATTACACCTGGCGCCGAAGGTTTATTGTGGAATACCACAAGTGGCTGGATGCAAGGTGCAAAAGTGAAGAAAGTTTTGGGGTTTGAATTTTCTGTAATGGGAAGCGCAACATTGATAAAAGATGAACAAAAGTCTTTTACATTTAATAATAGTGATTATAATAATTTAGAATTACAGAATGGAAACGCTTCGCAAGAAGTAGCAACTGCTTTTGGAGAAAATAATCCAGATGTTTTAGTGGTTACCACTGTAGAAAATGAATTTGGTTTTGAAGAAGAAGTAGAAATTGTGTTACCACAAGGTTTGGGTTCAGAGAATATTAGCTTTCTGCCAACAGCATTCCTACAAGCTAGGTTGGGTGTTTTTAAAGCTACAGAAGTTAAGGTGCGTTATTTTCCAAAGATAGAGTATGAGGACATTAAAACAGGACTTGTAGGTATAGCAGTGCAACACGAGATAAGCCAGTGGTTTCCTGGTAGTGATGTACTACCAATACGTGTTTCTGCTTTAGTCTCTTATACCAACACATCTGGAGAATATGACTTTACAGATGAAGGTATTATTGAAGGTGAAAATCAACGTTTTGAGCTCACACAAAATAGCTACACGGTCGAGGCACAAGTATCTACTAAATTGCCAATTATTAATTTTTATGGTGGTTTAGGATATGTAACTGGAACTTCTGAGTTTGATATATTAGGAACCTATAGGTTTAGAGATGCAACACCAATATTTGGAGGCGAAGAGTCTATAACAGATCCATTTAGTATTGAGAATGATATCTCTGGAGTACGCGCAACCTTAGGGTTAAAACTTAATTTAGGCTTCTTTGGGTTGCACGCAGATTATAATATAGCAGATTACAATACAGTTTCAGCTGGTGTGCATTTTGGCATTTAACAATTACTTAACATTGAAGTTTAGTTTAGATAATATAAAAGAGTCATTATTTATAAAAAGAACTTCATAAATAATTGAATTTCAAAATGTTATTATATTTAATTAGATGTAATACATAACGTTCCCTTATAGTTTTCTTAACTTATTTCATCCAAAAAAATGAGTTTTCATAGAGTATTTTTGCGCCTCAAACCAAAACTATAACTCACAATGAAAAAACTCTCATTATTTTTTCTTTTTTGTTTAACTGCATTAAGCTTTTCTTTTGCCCAAACTACGGTAACTGGAAAAATTTATGATGGTGATAGCAATGCTCCTTTATTAGGTGCAAACATTATGGACGTATCTTCTGGAAATGGTACAATAACAGATTTCGATGGAAACTTTTCATTATCAGTTGGTTCAACTTCTGGAGAATTAAAAATTTCTTACGTAGGATACATTACTAAAACTGTTGCTTACAACGTATCTGAAGGTAAAACATCTATTGGTTCTGTAACATTGGCTCCAGATGAGGCAACACTATCAGAAGTAGTAATCACAACTTCTGGTGTTGTAGATTTAGCTAAGGACAGAAAAACTCCTGTTGCTGTTTCTACTATTAGAGCTAGTGAAATAAGACAAAAATTAGGATCTCAAGAATTTGTTGAGATTTTAAACACAACTCCATCTATCTATGCAACTAAGCAAGGTGGTGGTTATGGTGACTCAAGAGTTAATATCCGTGGTTTTGATACTCAAAACTCTGCGGTATTAATTAATGGTGTGCCAATTAATGATATGGAAAACGGTATTGTATACTGGAGTAACTGGGCAGGTCTGTCTGATGTTGCATCAGCTATTCAAGTACAAAGAGGTTTAGGATCTTCTAAACTAGCTGTTTCTTCTGTAGGTGGTACAATAAACGTTGTAACTCGTAGTGCAGATAGATCAGAAGGTGGATTTGTATCTACATCTGTAGGTAACAATGATTACATCAAAACATTAGCTTCTTACTCAACAGGTTTAAGTGAGTCTGGATGGTCTGGATCTTTCTTATTTAGCAGAACAGCTGGAGATGGTTACATAGACGGAACAAAGTTTGAAGGTTTTAACTACTTCGCATCTGTAGGTTACCAACCAAATGAAAATCACGGTTTAGAGTTTACAGTAACTGGTGCGCCACAATGGCACCACCAACGTTCTAGAGCGAGCTCAATCGATGCTTACATACAATATGGTGGTGGCGAAGAGCCAAGAATTAAGTACAATGAAGATTGGGGCTTTAGAAATGGTGAAGAATTTTCTTTTAGAAGAAACTTTTACCACAAGCCTATCTTAAGCTTAAACTGGGATTGGACAATTAGTGACGCTACTAAACTTACTACAACTGCTTACGCATCATTTGGTCGTGGTGGTGGTACTGGTGAGATTGGTGAAATTAATGGAAGAAGACAATTTGCTTTACCTAGAACAGACAATGGTTTAATTAGAGTAGATGATATCGTTGCATACAACAGTGGTCAATTAGTTCCAGATTTTAGCGCTCAGCCTAGAGCTCAAGTTAATGGTCTTTACTTAAATAATAGTGACCTTAACGATAATGAAAACAATACTAACGGTATTACAAGACGTGCATCTATCAACTCTCACAACTGGTATGGTGTATTAGCAAATCTTAACAACAAGTTATCAGATGAGTTAACTTTAGATTTCGGTATAGATTTAAGACAATACAAAGGATTTCACTACAGAAGAGTTAACGATCTTTTAGGTGGTGATGCTTACCAACAAACAGATAATAATAACAATCCAGTTGATGATGCAGCATTATCTAACATCTTCTTTGAAACGTATGATGCAGACCAACCTTGGTGGGTTTTCGCAGATATAGATGATGAAGAGAAAATAGACTACTATAATACAGGTCTTGTAAACTGGGCAGGTGCTTTTGGACAGTTAGAATATACTAAAGATAATATCTCTGCATTTGTTCAAGGTGCAGTTTCTAACCAAGGCTTTGCTAGAGAAGAGTTTTTCGGAACTACACCAGCAGAAAAAACTGACTATGAAAACATCTTAGGAGGTAACATTAAAGGTGGTATTAACTGGAATATTAATGATAACCACAATGTATTTGGTAACGCTGGTTACTATTCTAAGCAGCCATTATTTGATGCAGTTTACATTAACTTCTCAAACCAACTTAACCCAGACTTAGTAAATGAGCAAGTTGTAGGTTTTGAGCTTGGTTACGGTTACAGAAGCAGAAACTTTAGAGCAAACGTAAACCTTTACCGTACGAGTTGGGCAGACCGTTTTGAGTCTGTATCTGCAACGTTTAATGAAGATACTCCAGACGAAATTAGAGGTACAGCAAACATCTTAGGTATTACTCAAGTTCACATGGGTATTGAGGCAGATGCACGTTATAGAATTAATGAGTTTATTGGTGTTAACGGTATGATCTCTATTGGAGACTGGCAATATAAAGACGATGTAGTTGCTACATATTTTGATAACAACCAAGAACCAGTTGTTATCGATGGTGAGTCTCAATCAGTATTATTACCATTAGATGGTGTAAAAGTTGGAGATGCTGCACAATTTACAGCTAGTTTAGGTGCAGATGTAAAGCTTTACAAGTCATTACAAGTAGATGCTAACTACCGTTTTGCAGATAATTTATATGCAGCTTTCGATGCTTCAGATGTTAGCGAAGATGGTGCTCTTAAATTACCTTCTTATGGTCTTTTAGATGCTGGTATGTCATTCTCAATCCCTTCATTCTTAGGTGAAAAAATGACGTTCCGTTTAAACATAAACAATGTATTAGATGAGGTTTATATCTCTGAGTCTGATACTAACAGATTTGCTCAAGAAGGTGATGCTACTTATGATGGTATTGCTACTTCTAACCGTGTTTATTTCGGTTTCGGAAGAACTTGGAATGCAAGTTTAAGATTTGATTTCTAAAAACAACATAATTTTTTGAAATAGCCTTAAAGCCGCTTCTTAATTGAAGCGGCTTTTTTTATATACCAATATTGGGTTTAATACTTTGGTTTATAGTAGATTTGGTGTACTCTAAATTATTTTATTGAAACGTTACTTCACTCTTATACTACTCTTAGTTGTAAACTGTAAACTATGTTCGCAATCCTCAAATGTAGATGAGGTTGTTACAGATTTTTTAATTATTTCCAGAGCCTATGTCACGCCAGGCGCAGAAGCCGCAATACATCAATCTTCTGCAGGATGGTTTAATAGTGCAAAATCACTAAGCAAATGGCAGTATAATGTATCACTACACGGCAACGTTTTATTTTTACCAGAGAGTAAAAAAACAGCACAGGTGAGTAATTCTCAATTTACCAACCTTTACTTACAAGATGGAACAGAGACAGCTACTATTCCTACTGCTTTAGGAGATGATAGTACTATATTTTTTGAAGGTACTGTTTTCGATGAGGATTTTGAGTTTCAAGCGTTAGAAGGCATAAATGAAAACGAGTTCGTTTATGGATTTATTCAGGCCACTATTGGTTTGCCCTATGGTACCCAATTTTCTGTGCGCTATGCACCTAGTATAAATATTAATAATGTAGATTACTTAGTGTATGGTTTAGGTTTACAACATAACGTATCACAATATTTTAAATCACCTAAACAATTTCATTTAGCGTTACAAGCAACCTATTCTAATTTTAAGTTCGATATAAATTATGATCCAGTTGAAATTCCTGGTGTAACCTTTAATAATATTCGCGTCCTTTCTAACTCTATATTAGTACAAGCTATTGCTAGTAAACGTTTGCACTATTTTGAGCCATTGTTAGCTTTAGGATTTACATCCTCAACATTTAGATATGAACTTGGTGGCGATGGTGAAGCACTTTTGGGAGCCTTAAATACAGCATTAAAAGATTTAGATGATACGAAAGTAAACCCTACTGCAAACCTTGGGTTTAATCTTTATTTTGGTAAACTTAACTTTCAAACTATAGCAACGTTAGGAGCTTTTATAAATTTAAACGTTAGTGTTAATTATGCAATTAATTAACCTTTCCACAGATTGTGAGTGTGTAGAATAGTTACTATTTTGTTTCTGAATCTAGTAACTTAAGCTATGACAATAAAAGATCAATTATCTAGAACTTTATTAGTTAAGACGCCTCCAAAGCGTATTGTGTCTTTAGTGCCAAGCCAAACAGAGTTATTAGTAAATTTAGGTTTGGAGCATCAAATTGTTGGGCTCACTAAATTTTGCGTTCACCCAAAAGGTTTAATTAAAAAAAAGACCGTTGTTGGTGGTACAAAGCAAATTCATAGTGACAAACTAGAAGCACTAAATCCAGATATTATTCTATGTAACAAAGAAGAGAATACTAAAGAAATTGTTGATACCTGTGAGGAAATTTGTCCTGTACATGTTTCTAATGTACAAACCTTAGAGGAAAACTATGAACTCATCAAGCAATATGGAGCACTATTTAATAAAGAACCTGAAGCAGAGACGTTAATATCTAAACAGAAATCTGAATTTTCACAGCTTACAAATCAGCTAAAAGGAGTGAAGAAGAAAAGAGTAGTGTATTTAATATGGCGTAATCCTTATATGACAATTGGCAATGACACCTTTATAAATTACCTACTTAAAATTGCTGGTTTTGAAAATGTGTTTGCAAATAAAACTAGATATCCTGAGCTACAACTTGAGTCACTCAAAGATTTAGCAATAGATTATGTATTTCTTTCTTCAGAACCTTATCCCTTTAATGAAAAACACTTTAAGTACTTTGAGGGAATTATTGATAAGTCTAAATTAATTAAAGTAGATGGTGAGTACTTTAGTTGGTACGGATCTAGATTGCTTGGGGCAGCAACCTATTTTAAGCATTTGCGAGCAAGTTTAGGATTGGGTCTCTAACCTCTTAATTTCTCTCAATACCAAATCTGCTCTTTTGTTTAGGACATCACTTTTTTGCTTGTCTTTAATAGCGGTGTTGTAAGATTTTCTCATTAAATAAGTATACTTATTTTTAAGTTTATCTAAAGAGCTCTTGTTCTTAGATTTAAATAGCATTCTTGATTGTAATTTTTTATCAGATATAATTGTTTAGTACCACAAATCTAATTAAGCAGATTAAAGTGAAGTCTTAATGAAGAGTTAATAATCTGATAATAATTCTTTAATATTTTGAGTATTGTTAAGAATTTACTGCTAACTATTAAACAAATTGTTATGAAGCTTCTTAAACTAGTATTTATTCTGTGTTTATTGTTTAGCAATCCACAACTTAATGCACAAGAATCCTGTAATTGCTGTACAGAAAAGCATAACCAATTTAATTTTTGGGAAGGCCAATGGGAAGTAAAAGATGAAAAGGGAAAAACTTTAGGATATAGCACAATTTCATTTGTACAAAACCATTGTGTTTTAAAGGAAGAATGGTCTAACTCAACATCTGCATATAAAGGAACTAGTTATAACTTCTATAATTCGAAATCTAACCAATGGGAACAGCTATGGTTAGACAATCAAGGTGAGGTTCTTAAATTATCAGGTCAATTTTTAGACGGTAAAATGATTTTAACTTCACAAACAGCTAATTATGAAACGCAGCAAGAAGAAAAAGTAAATCGTATTACTTGGACACCATTACAAGATGGTCGCGTAAAACAAGAATGGAACACTATTAGCGCTAATGGTGAAGCAACATTAATTTTTAAAAGGTTTTACGAAAAGCTTAAGCACTAGCACGTAATAAAAACTGAATTTTCGCCAAGGTCTTATAGGCTTTAAACTCCGAGTAATCACTAACACTAGGATCTGTATATTTAAAATGATAAGCATTTTCCATATGCTTTCTATACTTACTTTCTAACTTACTTAAAATTTGTGTACGGGCTAAGGGCTTCATAGTATAATTGTAAGAGATTATTTATTATGTACGCATAACTAATTTATGTTATTAAGTTGTAAGTTAGTGGTTTCCTAAATAATTTTAATATTTATTTAACACGTGTAGTACTACGCATTTAATCTTGTAGCGCGAAAACGCGTCTTAGCAAATCTGTTGTTCTAGAAGATACTTGGTCTCTTATATTATTTTCTTCAACAGCAATCATTGTAAAAACACCCTTTAAGGCTTCTTGCGTTACATAATCTGTTAAATCTGGATTCACATTTTGAGTAAATGGAATTTGGTTATAGCGTGTTATTAAGTTCTCCCAGATTTGATCTGCACCAACCTTTGAGAAAGAGTTACTAATTACAGGATTAAATTTAGCATAAAGTGCGTTAGTCGTTTTATCGCTTAAGTATTGTGTGGCTGCATTATCTGGACCTAAAAGAATATTCTTAGCATCTGTAAAGGTAATATCCTTAACAGCATCAATAAATATAGGTGTTGCTTCACTAACAGCATCTTCTGCAGCTCTGTTAAGTAATTTTATACCTTCATCTGCTAAATTTCCTAAGCCAATATCTCGCAATCCTTTATCTACCTTTTGTAGTTCTTCGGGTAAGAATATCTTCACCAATTCATTTCTATAAAAGCCATCTTGCTGTGTTAGTTTTGTAACCTGTTGGTCTATACCTTTATCTAAAGCTTGTTTAAGACCTTGGCCAATTTGCTCTTGTGTAAGGCCATAACCTTGTTGTGGTAAATTATTAACTACTTGTTGTAGCTCTGCACAAGAAGAAACTACAAGAATTAAACATAAAGCGATAACTTTTTTCATAGGAAAGGTGTTTGTTATACCCAAAGATACACAATGCTTAAATCATGAACTTTTTAAAAGTTGCTATTTTTTTCTAAGATTTTGTATTGAAAAATCTTTAATACATAAGAGAATTTTCAACAATACTGCAAACAAGTGTAAATCTCTTCCATTCCTATTCCTAATTCCGTAAATTTGCCAGCTCAAACGTTATCGTAATTATGGAACAAGTAGCACCTTACAAACCAACATATAAAGTTAGAATAGTAACAGCAGCATCATTATTTGATGGTCATGACGCCGCAATAAATATTATGCGACGCATCATACAATCTACAGGTGTAGAGGTTATTCACCTAGGTCATGACCGTAGTGTAGAAGAAGTGGTTAATACTGCCATACAAGAAGATGCCAATGCTATTGCTATGACATCTTATCAAGGTGGTCATAACGAGTACTTTAAGTATATGTATGATTTGCTTCAGGAAAAAGGCGCTGGTCACATCAAGATTTTTGGTGGTGGTGGTGGTGTTATCCTTCCAGAAGAAATTAAGGAGTTAATGGATTATGGGATTACCAGAATCTATTCGCCAGACGATGGTCGTGAGCTTGGCCTACAAGGTATGATTAACGATTTGGTAAAAACATCAGACTTTCCAATAGGTAAAACGTTAAATGGTGAATTAAAAGAATTACCAAATAAATCGCCTAACGCTATAGCACGAGTTATTTCGGCTGCTGAAAACTTTCCAGAAGTAGCTAAAGACACTTTAGACGAAATACATAAGAAAAATGAAAAAAGTACAACACCTGTTTTAGGTATTACCGGTACTGGTGGTGCAGGAAAATCGTCTTTAGTAGATGAGTTAGTACGTCGTTTTTTGGTAGATTTTCCAGAGAAAACCATAGGGTTAATTTCTGTAGATCCTTCTAAACGTAAAACTGGTGGTGCATTGCTAGGAGATCGTATTCGTATGAATTCCATAAACTCTCCACGTGTGTATATGCGTAGCTTGGCAACACGCCAAAGTAACTTGGCACTATCTAAATATGTAAATGAAGCTGTTGAAGTTTTAAAAGCAGCAGAGTATGATATTATTATTCTTGAAACTTCTGGTATTGGCCAAAGCGATACAGAAATTATTGAGCATAGTGATGTGTCTCTTTATGTTATGACACCAGAGTTTGGTGCAGCAACACAGCTGGAGAAGATAGATATGTTAGATTTTGCCGACTTGGTAGCTATTAATAAGTTTGACAAGCGTGGTGCTTTAGATGCCTTACGCGATGTTAAAAAACAATTTATGCGCAATCACCAATTATGGGATGTGCACCAAGACGATTTACCAGTTTATGGTACAATTGCCTCTCAGTTTAACGATCCAGGAATGAATACGCTTTATAAAGCGATTATGGATAAGGTTGTAGAGCGCACAGGAGCAGAGTTGTCTTCTAACTTCGAAATAAGTAAGGAGATGAGTGAGAAGATATTTGTGATTCCGCCAGCTCGTACACGTTACCTTTCAGAAATTGCTGAAAATAATCGTGGTTACGACACTACTGCAGCAGCACAAGTTGAAGTTGCTCAACGTTTATACGGTATCTTTAAAACAGTTGAGTCTGTTACAGGAACCTCACCAAACTTAACTAAAGCAGGTTTAGAGGTAACTGAAGAACCTTCAGAAAATAAAGAACTTTTAAAATTACTTATAGCAGAATTTGACCGTGTTAAAATGGATCTAGATCCATACAACTGGGAAGTTATAACAGGTTGGAGTGAAAAAGTAGATCGCTATAAAAACCCTATCTATTCATTTAAGGTAAGAGATAAAGAAATAAAGATAGAGACACATACTGAGTCTTTATCACACACGCAAATACCTAAAGTGGCCTTACCAAAATACCAAGCTTGGGGCGATATCTTAAAATGGGTATTACAAGAAAATGTACCAGGAGAATTTCCGTACACTGCAGGATTATATCCATTTAAACGAACAGGCGAAGATCCAGCACGTATGTTTGCCGGAGAAGGTGGTCCAGAACGTACCAACCGTAGGTTTCACTATGTGAGTATGGGCTTGCCAGCAAAACGTTTATCTACCGCGTTTGATAGTGTTACACTTTATGGTAACGATCCAGGACACAGGCCAGATATTTATGGTAAAATAGGAAACGCAGGTGTAAGTATATGTTGTTTAGACGATGCTAAGAAATTATATTCAGGCTTCGATTTAAGTCATCCACTAACATCGGTAAGTATGACCATTAATGGTCCTGCACCAATGCTGTTAGGCTTCTTTATGAATGCAGCAATAGATCAAAATTGTGAGAAATACATAAAAGAGCACGGCTTAGAAAGCGAAGTAGAAGAGAAGATTAATGCTATTTATAGTGAAAATGGTTTAACACGCCCAACATACCAAGGTGAGTTGCCAGAAACTAATAACGGTTTAGGGTTAATGTTATTAGGAGTAACAGGAGACCAAGTATTACCAAAAGATGTGTATCAAGACATAAAGGTAAATACCTTAAAACAAGTTCGTGGTACTGTACAGGCAGATATACTAAAAGAAGACCAAGCTCAAAATACGTGTATTTTCTCAACAGAATTTGCATTGCGTTTAATGGGAGATGTACAAGAGTATTTTATAGAAAAACAAGTGCGCAACTTCTATTCAGTTTCTATAAGTGGTTATCATATTGCAGAAGCAGGTGCCAATCCAATAACACAGTTGGCACTAACCTTGGCAAATGGTTTTACTTATGTAGAGTACTACCTGTCTAGAGGAATGGATATTAATAAATTTGGACCAAACCTATCCTTTTTCTTTAGTAACGGTATAGATCCAGAATATGCAGTAATAGGTCGTGTGGCACGTAAAATTTGGTCTAAAGCCTTAAAACATAAATACGGAGCCAATCCTAGAGCACAGATGTTAAAGTACCACATACAAACATCTGGACGTAGTTTACACGCTCAGGAAATTGACTTTAATGATATACGTACAACATTACAAGCCTTGTATGCTATTTATGATAACTGTAACTCATTGCATACAAATGCGTATGATGAAGCTATTACCACACCAACAGAAGAATCTGTAAGACGTGCAATGGCCATACAGTTAATTATTAATAAGGAATTAGGACTAGCTAAAAACGAAAACCCGATACAAGGCGCTTTTATTATTGAAGAGCTTACAGACTTGGTAGAAGAAGCCGTGTTGCAGGAATTTGACCGTATTACAGAACGTGGTGGCGTTCTTGGTGCTATGGAAACTATGTACCAACGTAGCAAGATACAGGAAGAGAGCTTGTACTATGAAACCTTAAAGCATAATGGCGATTTCCCTATAATTGGCGTTAATACATTCTTGAGTAGTACAGGATCACCAACTGTACAACCTGCAGAAGTAATAAGAGCTACAGAAACGGAGAAGCAACACCAAATTGCAACATTAGAGAATCTTCATAAAACCTATGAAGATAGGATAGAGGATACCCTAAAATCGTTACAACACGCAGCAATACAAAATGAAAATATGTTTGATGTCCTTATGGAAGCGACTAAAGTTTGTTCTTTAGGGCAAATAACAGAAAGCTTATTTGAAGTTGGTGGCCAATACAGACGTAATATGTAAGACCTCACGTTTTATAGTATTAAAAAACCTCACTAAATATAGTGAGGTTTTTTTTTATGCCAAATTACATTTACAAACGCTTATAATTATTTGTAAGCAATTATAAATGGTTGTAAATGTGTATTATTATGAAAGCCTTATATTTAGTGACAGAAACGCGTGTTTGTTATTAGTTACGCATATAAACGAGTTGCCCACAATTATGAAAAAACTACTACTTCCATTTATATTAATTGCTTTTACCGCAAATGCACAGCAAAAAAAAACCGTTGATTTGAAATGGAAAATTGCTGATACTTTGACTTACAAAACTGTAATGCAAGATGTGATTCTTGAGAAAAGTAAAGAACAAACCGAAAATGATTCGATTGCGGAAAAGATGAGCGGAATGTTTAAAGCAATGCAAGAGCAATTGAGCGACTTGAAATATGAAACAAAATTATTTCCTGACAAAAACGGAAATGTGGACATTGCAATGATGCTCAAAAAGGACAAAACAGATACAACCGAAACTTTATTTTCAGGAATGGCTAAAATGAACGGAAATATAGTTTTAAGAGGAAAAGTAAGTCCACAAGGAGAATTAATGAGCTTCTACTACAAAAGTGCTCAAAACAATTTGATTTCGATATTATTTGAACTTCCGACTAATCCAGTTGCTATTGGAGATGAATGGGATTTGAAAGTTGATATGATTTCGATGGACCAAAACTTTAAAGCGGACACTCTTTACAAGAAAAACGTGGCTAGACTTAAAGACATCAAAAGGAATAATGGAAAAAAGATTGCTGTTATCGAATATGATATTAAAGAATTCGTTTCTGGAGATTTCGGAAATGGAATGATGGCGATGTTTTCAAAAGATAAGGCTGATAAAAAAACATTTATGAGAATGTCCCACAAAGCAACAGCTGAATTTGATTTAGAAAAAGGATATTGGATATCATATGACGGAATTATGGACGTTGAGACTAATTTTTCGCTTATGGGAATGGGTGGAAATAAACGAACTGAATTTAAACTAACACCTGAAAAATAACTGTGGGCAACAATGGCTATAAGTAATTGCTTGTTCTCGCCTACCTTGGAAATTCCTGCGGAATTTCCAACTCGGTGTGTACTTGTAAAGTTAATTGCTAACCCACGCAACTACTCATAGCCGAGACCGTTGTAAGTAATTTAAAAAATGCAGTTAACATTCATATTTATTGGAATTATAAGCCTTTTGGTTTTAGTTTATTCTGTCAAACTTGTTATAAGACAATTTAAGTTGAAAGAGATTGCAGTTTTTGACTTAATTGAGAAAAATAAAAGTTTTGAATTAGCAGAAATTGGAATTCACTCAATCTGCATAATCGGGATTAGTTCTGACTTTACAGTTTCAGATTTAAATGTGAGCATAATTACGCCAAATGGAAAAGAGATTATTCTTACTGAAAAAAAAATAGATATAGTTATTTGAGAAAGAGAGTTAAAACATTTGAACAATGGTTTTTTAAATCAAATCATAGCGGAACTCATAAATTGAATTTAAAAAATCTTGAAACATTTCTATCGACAAATCCATTTCTAACATCCAGAAAACCATTTAGCAATAGAAAAACAGAAACAAAAACATTAAAAATTTTAGTTAAACAAAGTGTGTCGACAAAACATCGTCTGATATCTATAATTGGTTTAGTGCTTGGAGTAAATGGCGTTTTTTGGGGAATAATTCTTGGAATAAACCCAAACATATTTGATTAAAAAACTACTTACAACAACGCATATAATTAATTGCTTTGGTAAGTGATTATTTGGAAAATTCCTTCGGAATTTTCTTGCGTTCGTTTTTGTTTACTAAATTAGTTGCTGAAACACGCAACTAACCATACACAAAACCGTAGTGTTTTATTAAAGAAAACTTTTTGAAAAGAATTTTAATCATATTCATAATATTGAATTCTTGCACTGAAACCAAAGTCGATGATATTAGATATCACGAAATAATGTTTACGGCGAGCTCAATAGAATTAATTCAATTGAACATAAAAGAGATTAAAGGAAAAAACTATGTGAAAGAGTTGGTTGACTCTATTGGTCGGACAAAGCAATTGGAATTTTACAATACGAATGGTCATCTTGATTATCCAGGTTCTGGGTATTATGGTGGTCCAATAATCAAATATCATTATGAACCGAAATCAATAATCGAAACTGCCTATATATCTGATATTGATTTAGCGAATGACTTTATGTTTTCAGAAGTTCCAAATCAAATAGTTTATGATTTGAATAATAGTGGTGAAATCGAGAATACTACATTTAGATATAAAGTAGAATTTAATTTGGACAAGGAACAAATAGATAAGATTATCGAAAATTTTAAGCTATATCGAAATCTAATTCCAGAAACAGGAATGGAAAGCTATACAATGGATTCTGTTTTTGGATATCAATTTGCAAGTGGAAAACTTAAAGGGTTTAACCCAAAAAGAAATAAATAATGCCAGACAATAATGGCTATAATTCATTGTGGTTTAGTGCCACACCAAATTAAAAGTATAAATCAAATGGCTGGTTTTCGGCGGAATAATCTTGCTGATGATTCCATAAAGAATTCATAGCCTAGACCGTTGTTCTTCATTCAAAAATGATATTCTGAACTCCACGAAAAATTGAGAAAACATGAAAAACCCATGGTTAAATTATGATTTTAATGAAAATGCTTTTCATAAAGAAGATGTTAAAGAAATTGAAAAATTTAATAATAGAGCGAAACCTGAATTTAAGTTAAGTGAGGAACTATTACCTGACCCATATATAGGAAACATAAATTCAAAAATTCTTTTACTTGCTCTTAATCCGGGTTTAAGTGAAGCTGATTTTCTAACGCATTCTCAACTGAATTTTAAAGAATTGCATAGGAAAAATATTGACCAGACAGAAACCGAATATCCTTTTTATTATTTAAATCCAAAATTGAACTCACCAGGTTCAAAATGGTGGAAAATGAAATTAAAATGGTTAATTGAAAAATTTGGGACAAAAAAAGTTTCTGAATCAATATTTTGCCTTCAATTTATTCCTTATCATTCTATTAGATTTAAAAAATCTGCTGAATTAATATCAACACAAAAGTTTACGAAAAATATTTTAAGAAATCATATTGAGAAAAAATTTCCAATAGTAATTATGAGAAGTAAAAAGTATTGGATTGAACTTGTTCCAGAATTAGAAAATTATGAAAATTCAATTTTATTACGAAATCCTCGAAATCCAACTTTAAGTCCGAAAAATATTGGAGAAAACAATTACAAGAAGTTAATTGAATTAGTTGAGAAATCATAAATTATTAAAGTAAGAAAGCACAACAATGATATACTTTATTGCTGGTTTTTTCTACTTTCAAAAGTCCCTATGGATATTTATTTGTGATTTATTGGCTAACTTTAGTAATTCAAACTCGCAATAAACCATATACTAACACCTTGCCAACAAGTTAAAAAAACTCATGCACAAAATTTGAAGCATATACTATCATTATTTATTTCGATATTACTTCTCTCTTGTGAAAGTAACAAATACGAGTTAGAATTGGAATACCAACATTGCATTAACACCAAAACACTTGAAAGGGGAATTTTTTATCCTTCAAGCACATCGGAATCCGAAATTGCAAAATCAGTAAATGTGTTCGATTCAATTAAAAAGTTTGAAAACTATTTGGAGAACGGAAAGCTACTTTCAGGAATTAAGAAAAAAGATTATTTGTCTCTAATCTCAAAAATTGAAGAAGATGAATTTCTCAAGAATGAGTTTTATGAATTTAACTCTGATAATTATTTCATCGAGAATAATTTGATGACTGTATTGTTTTTCGAAGAATTATTTTATGATTGTGTGATGAGTTCTTTCAAGAACCAAATACACTATGACTTTATTTTAAGAACAAAGGATAATGTCCAACTAAATTCCTATCCGAATAAAGAAATATTGTCTGCATTTATTAATGAGGTGGATTTTCAAAGCGAAACGCAAAGATTAATAATTACTTATCTTGTTTATTCTAACTTATATTGGAGATATGAAATGAACTAAAAACCAATTGTCAACAACTACTCCTAGCCGGAGAACGTTATCGTTAATTATCCCAATAAACCAGCGAAAAAAAATGAAATTAGCTGAATTTGAACAAAATTTACGTGAAAAATTAAAAAGCTACGAAAAACCACGACCTTTAATTTGTGAGGGAAATCCTTTAAATTGTGAAATATTTATAGTTGGAATAAATGCCGCAACTGTAATGAATAAAGATTTTTGGAGTTTTTGGTCTAAAGAAAATGGATACAATAAAGCTGAATGGTTTGAAAGTTATATTCTTGAAAGAAAAACGAAACCTTTAAAGCCAAATAAAACGAGAAGGAATAAATTGAGTAGTACAAGACAAAGAATTGAATGGATTATAGAATCAGCAAACCCAATTAAAACTTTGGAAACGAATTTATTTGTAAAAGCAACACCAACAGCAAACGAATTGACGAATGAAGATAAGGAAAGTTCAGTATTTGAATTTTTACTTGATACTATAAAACCGAAAATAATTTTCATTCACGGAAATGAAGCAATTGAATATTTTCAAAATCTTTATGGAATAAATATTGTAAAAGATAAAGTCGAACAATTTGAGATATTAGGAATAAAAACAAATTTATTAGCAATGAATCATCTTTCAAGAGGTTGGTCGAAACAAAAATCAATAGAATTAGGAGAACGATTAAAATCCGAAATAAATAAATATTGCTAAGGTCATTTAAAATTAATTGCTTGGAGCAAGCTTATTTTAAAAAATCCTTTCGGATTTCCTGTTCGGTTTAAATTCCCTAAATTAGGTGCTTAAAACACGCATCAAACCATATACAAACACGTTATACCCATTTTGAGAAATGAACGACCTAACATTTGAAATAAATTCTAACGGAGAAATTTGGGAACTGTTTGACA
>TARA_R100000655_G_scaffold2478_3_pt1 | contig 62876 bp, 60 predicted proteins | sample TARA_R100000655 | Tara Oceans TARA_R100000655 (sample SAMEA2622497) | marine metagenome | biome: marine biome (ENVO:00000447); feature: deep chlorophyll maximum layer (ENVO:xxxxxxxx); material: "saline water (ENVO:00002010), including plankton (ENVO:xxxxxxxx)" | depth 90 m
CAAGCGTTGGTCATACATGGTAAGCAGTAAGCCTTCAATATCTAAGTCTTTATTATGTATACGTTGTACACTTTTTATAGTGTTAAGCAGTTTTCCTAAACCTTCTAATGCAAAATATTCACATTGTATAGGGATAATTACAGAATCTGCAGCTGTAAGTGCATTTAAAGTAAGTAAGCCAAGTGATGGTGCACAATCTATAATTACATAATCATAGGATGCAGCAATATCTTTTATAACCTTTCTAAGCATGTATTCACGCTCATCTTGGTCTACAAGTTCAATTTCAATAGCTACCAAGTCTATATGTGCAGGCAGAATATCCAAATTAGGAGATTCAGTTTTTATGATAGCCTCTTCAGGCTTTGCCGTATGTTCAAGAATTTGATAAGTACCAATCTCAACAGACTCTACATCTATACCAAGACCAGAAGTGGCATTGGCTTGAGGATCTGCATCTATTAAAAGCACTTTTTTCTCTAAAACACCAAGTGACGCCGCTAGATTAACCGATGTTGTGGTCTTACCGACACCACCTTTTTGGTTGGCGATAGCTATGATTTTACCCATTATTTATTTTGTGTTTAAAGGGTAAAAATACATAATTTAAAAGGTTTAAAAAATGTATTTGTAGCAACTTGATTGAGATGTTGACATCTTTTTAAGACTTATTTTTCTTACTTCTTATCATTGCTTCAAGCATATCCCACATTTGTTGAGGAACTTCTTCTAGCTGGTTAAATTGTCCAGCACCTTTAATCCACTCACCACCATCAATTGTAATAACCTCACCATTTACATAAGATGAAAAGTCTGATACTAGGTAGGCTGCTAAGTTTGCTAGCTCTTGGTGATCTCCTACACGTTTTAGAGGATTAGTTTTTGCTAAGTCAAATTTTTCTTTTAATTCTCCTGGTAACAATCTGTCCCAAGCACCTTTTGTAGGGAATGGTCCTGGTGCAATTGCATTAAAGCGCATACCGTATTTTGCCCACTCTACAGCTAAAGAGCGTGTCATTGCTAAAACTCCAGCTTTTGCTGAGGCACTTGGTACAACATAAGCAGAACCAGTCCAGGCATACGTAGTAACAATGTTTAATACAGATTTGTCTTTTTCATTGTTATCTATCCAATGCTTACCAAATGCTAGTGTGCAGTTTTTAGTACCTTTTAAAACAATATCTATAATAGTATCAAATGCATTTGCAGATAAACGCTCTGTTGGAGAAATAAAATTACCGGCTGCATTGTTTAATAATACATCTATAGGTCCTAAGGCTTTAATTGCAGCATCACGCATAGCTTCAACTTCTTCAATATGCCTTACATCACATTGTAGCGGCACACATTTAGAACCAGTTTCTTCTGTAAGTTCTTTAGCTACAGTTTCTAATTTGTCAATATTTCTTGACGTAATTGCAACTTGTGCTCCTAGTTTTAAGAAATAAGTAGTCATTGCTTTACCTAAGCCGCTACCGCCACCAGTTACTACAATATTTTTTCCTTTAAGGGCATCATCGCGAAGCATTCCGTTAGTATAGTTCATTGTTTTTTGATTTTAGTCAAATATACAATGCTTGCATAGTATATTTGGTATGCTTTTAAATATTTTAAAGTTAATCTATTAAAATCTCTAATAATGTAATTGCAGCCTCACTTATTTTTGTTCCTGGACCAAATACAGCAACAGCGCCAGCATCAAATAAAAATTGATAATCTGCAGAAGGTATAACACCACCAACAATTACCATAATATCTTCTCTGCCATAGTTTTTGAGTTCCTCAATTACTTGCGGCACCAATGTTTTGTGACCTGCAGCAAGAGAGGATACACCTAAAATGTGAACATCATTTTCTACGGCTTGTTTAGCAGCCTCTTTAGGTGTTTGGAAAAGTGGACCTATATCTACATCAAAACCAACATCTGCATAACCTGTTGCTACCACTTTGGCACCACGATCGTGACCGTCTTGTCCCATTTTGGCAATCATGATACGAGGACGTCTTCCGTCTTGTTCTGCAAAGGTATTTGCCAATTCTTTGGCTTTGCTAAATGATTTGTCGTCTTTTATCTCTTTACTGTACACGCCACTAAAACTTTGAATTTGTGCTTTATGCCTGCCAAAACTTTCTTCTAAAGCATCGCTAATTTCTCCTAGTGTTGCACGGTCTCTGGCAGCCGCTACAGCTAAAGATAGTAAGTTTTTGTTGCCTTGCTTTGCAGCATTTCTTAAATCTTTAAGCGCTTTTGAAACTTTATCTGTATTACGTTCTGCCTTTATACGTTCTAAACGTTCAATTTGTTGAAGTCTTACGGTTTGGTTGTCTACCTCCAACGTTACTAAAGGATCTTCTTTCTCTAACCTGTATTTGTTAGTACCTACAATTATATCTTGGCCACTATCTATACGTGCTTGTTTTCTTGCGGCAGCTTCTTCAATACGAAGTTTAGGGATACCTTTTTCAATGGCTTTTGTCATGCCTCCAAGATTTTCAACTTCTTGTATAAGCTCCCAAGCTTTTTCTGTAATATCATTTGTGAGCGATTCAACATAAAAACTACCTGCCCAAGGATCTACAGTTTTGGTAATCTGTGTTTCTTCTTGTAAATATAATTGTGTGTTACGAGCAATACGTGCAGAAAAATCGGTAGGTAATGCAATGGCTTCATCAAGCGCATTTGTGTGTAAACTTTGCGTGCCTCCAAAAGCTGCAGCAGAAGCCTCGATGCAGGTTCTGGCTACATTATTAAATGGATCTTGCTCCGTTAAGCTCCAGCCACTTGTTTGGCAGTGCGTTCTTAATGCTAACGATTTAGGATTTTTAGGATTAAATTGTTTTACCAATTTAGCCCAAAGCATACGTGCGGCACGCATTTTTGCAATTTCCATAAAATGGTTCATCCCAATTGCCCAGAAAAAAGATAGGCGCGGCGCGAACGTATCTATATCCATTCCTGCAGCCAGTCCTTTTCGTATATATTCTAAACCATCTGCAAGGGTATATGCAAGCTCAATATCACAAGTAGCACCAGCTTCCTGCATATGGTAACCCGATATACTTATACTGTTAAATTTTGGCATATTCTCAGAAGTGTATTCAAAGATGTCTGAGATAATTTTCATTGAAGGTTGTGGCGGATAAATGTATGTATTACGCACCATAAACTCTTTTAAAATATCATTTTGTATGGTTCCTGAAAGCTGTTCTGCTTTAACACCTTGCTCTTCTGCAGCTACAATATAAAATGCCATAATAGGTAAAACGGCACCATTCATAGTCATTGAAACGGACATTTTATCTAGCGGAATTTGATCAAAAAGAACCTTCATGTCCTCAACAGAATCTATAGCCACACCAGCTTTACCTACATCTCCTACAACTCTATCATGATCACTGTCATAACCTCTATGTGTTGCCAAATCAAAAGCTACAGATAGTCCTTTTTGTCCTGCAGCCAAATTACGTCTGTAAAATGCATTACTTTCTTCTGCTGTTGAAAATCCTGCATATTGCCTTATTGTCCAAGGTCTACGAACGTACATAGTAGAGTAGGGACCACGTAAATTAGGTGCTATTCCTGCAACAAAATCTAAATGTTTAAGGTCTTCTAAATCTTCTTTGGTATAATGAGATTTTACTTCAATTTTTTCTGCAGTAGATTGCATTTTCACCTCATTTGAAGAGGTGTCTTGAGTGTCGTAATTTAATTTTAAATGCTGTAAATTCTTTCTACTCATGGTCTTCTGTTTCAGTAAAGTCATTAAAGAACATATGGCCATAGCCATATTCAAAAACGACATATAATTTTAAATAAGGATCTCTCGCTATTTTTAGAGAGTTTCTTCCAATAGCATCAGAGAACAAATCTGGTTTCATGCTGTTGGTAGTTAAAAGTGCTTTAAATGTTGTTTTAAGATCTTTGTCTATCATATTTGCAGCAATGCACTTTATGAAGTCTGATTTATAGTTTAGGTTAGAGTCTTCATTGTAAACATCCCAAATTTCTGGTTTAGATTCTTTTAGCATTTCAAAAACCTTTACAGTATGAGGAGATACAAACTCTTTAACATCTAGTTTGTTTTTTAAAGTTGGGTAAAACCACTGTCCATAAATTTGCTCACTCTGTGCATTTAAGTTGCCAATATGAACTTTAATATCGTGCTCAAAACTATAAAATGCCTCTTTTAGCAATGGTTCTGTCTCATTAGCACAAACCGTGAAGTTTGGCATGTCCTGAAATTTATATTCAAACTTTTCCTGACAACTAAAAGTTGTCACTAGACATATAAAAAAGATAAGTTTTAAAACTGGTTTCATATTGCTAATCTTTTATAGTGGTTAGGTCTTTATTAAACATTCTTCCAAAACCATATTGGAAAACTGCATAGTGATTTAAATATGGGTCTATTGCAAGTCTTGAATAGTTTCCGGTAAGTAATGGTTCAACCAATTCAGGTTTAAATGTATTGGTGTCTTTTAATGCTAGGAATGTAGTTTTTACATTATTATCATCTATATTATTAAAGACACACGTCATAAAAGGACTGTCTAAGTTTAGGGTCATTTCACCTTGATTTTTAATCCAAAATTCAGGGTGTTTCTCTTTTAGCATTTTAAAAAGTGTTACAGTACGTTCTGAAATAATTTGTTCTGGTGTAACTTTTTCTTTTATGGCATGGTTAATCCATTTAGCCATGGCTTTCATTAAATTTTTCTTCTTAGGGTCGTTATTGTAGTTATAAATATCTTCTTCATAACTGTAAAAGGCTTCTTTTATAAGCTTTGTATCTAAGCTATCACAAATAAACCTATCTGGATAATTATTAAAGCTATACTCATAGTCTTTCTGCTCTGTTTTACAACTCCATAAAACAGTAACTAAAATAAGCGGCAAAAGAATGTGATGGAATTTATTTAGCTTCATTTTTTAATCGTTCTTGTTCTAATTGTTCAGCCAGACGTTTTTCAATTATTGGCTCTATTAACGTTTTTCTCGGATTTTGTTTTACAAAAGGGTACAATTGTAAATCATTTGCCATTGCATCTTGTTTGTTAGGATGCTTGTTGGTTCCTATAAGAGATAGCTTGCCATCTTTAAATAGCTGTTGTTCTTGTGAAGCAGAATCTTTTATCTTTTGCTGAATTTTACCATCAAATAATTGTTGTACAAAACCGCCACCCATTTCAATTTGCTTGAAAATTTCTAACGCTTTTTCAGCAAACTGTTGTGTAAGACTTTCAATATAATAACTACCGTCTGCAGCATTGTCTACCATATCAAAATAACTTTCGTGTTTTAAGACTAGTAGTTGGTTTCTAGAAATGCGATCTCCAAATTCATTGTTTTTATGAAACAACGTATCATATGGCATATTATAAATTGCATTTGCACCACCTAAGGCAGCACTCATACACTCTGTTGTTGTTCGTAGCATATTTACATTGTAATCATAAATAGCCTTGTTGCGTTTTGTGGGGTGAGCAAGAATAAATAAATTATCATTTAAGTTATACTCCTTGGCAAGAGTGCTAAATAATAAACGCAGTGCTCTAAGTTTTGCAATCTCGAAAAAGTAATTAGAGCCTATAGAAACCTTTACCGTAAAATTTAAATCTTTGTGGTCTGTAAAGTGGTTTGCGTATTCATTTATATGGGCTAAAGTATATGCTAATTCTTGCGAAATATTAGCACCAGCGTTTTGATAAAGTGCAGCATCTATACTTAAAATATCTTTCCCAATACATTTATTTAAAACTGAATGATCTTCATCTTTATTAGTAAACCAGTTACCATCTTTTGCAAGATGACCAATAATATCTACTCCAATCTTTAAATTGTAAGACTGCTGAAGGTCTTTTAAGGTTTTTATAAATGCTTCAGAAAGAAAAGTACACTCAATATATATGAATTTATCACCTATGTTTAGTTTATCTAAAATAGCTTTTACGTTAACTGAGTCATTAGGGATAACAAACCATAACATTTCTGCACCACGCGTAAGTACATTGTTTGCTCTGGTGATGCTTTTTTCTACATTTTCTATGTAAATTTTTTCACAGACATCCCAAGAAGAAACCGCTTTTACAGACACTAACTTAGTGTCTTCTCTATGGTAAAAGGGTTTTACATCTATACCGTGATGGCTTTTGTAAATTAGGGTGTCATTGTAATCTGCGCCTTTAAGGTCTACTTGTATTTTCTGTTTCCAAGCTTTAGCGCTAACAGGATCAAAATCTTTAAATAGGTCTTTAGTCATAGTTTGTGTTTGTAAATAACAAAGGGATTTTAAAATTAAAGACTGTTTAATTTAATCTTAAAATTATTGTTATTGTATGCTATCTTCATATTCAATAATAAAAATCTCTTCATTTTCTCGCTTCATATAATACTCTTCTCTGGCAAATTTCTCAATTTCCACCGAGTCTTCTAAAGTTTTGATGGTAGTCTTGTCTTTGGCGATTTCCTCTTTGTAGTAATCCTTGTTTTTTTCAAGATCACTTATTTCGTTACTAAGTTCATTATGTATAAACCAAGAATTACTGTCGAAAAAAAACATCCAAATAGCAAAAACTATAAGTAACAAGATATACTTGTTACTTAAAAATCTGAACCACCATTTTTGCTTTAGATCTTTAAATCTCATAAGGCTAAAGATACAATTTTAGGTAAGACGTTCTCTTATGATACTCTGTACAATATCAACAGCTACGGTATTATATCTGTTGTTAGGAATAATCATATCTGCAAACTCCTTTGTTGGTTCTATAAATTGCTGGTGCATTGGTTTTAACGTAGTTTGGTAGCGGTTAAGCACCTCTTCTAAATCTCTGCCACGTTCTGCAATATCACGTTTTAAACGCCTTATTAAACGTTCATCACTATCTGCGTGCACGTAAATCTTAATGTCGAATAGGTCTCGTAACTCAGGATTTGTAAGAATTAATATACCTTCTACAATCATTACCTTGGTAGGATATGTGGTTGTAGTCTCTCCAGTGCGGTTATGTTCTACAAAAGAATATACGGGTTGCTCTATAGGTTTGTTGTTTCTAAGATCGTTTAAATGTTGCGTTAGTAAAGGAAAATCTATGGACTGAGGATGATCAAAATTTATCTTTGTACGCTGCTCAAGAGTAAGGTTAGATGTGTCTTTGTAGTAATGGTCTTGAGAAATAACTGCCACATCTTCTGTAGCTAACTGATCTATAATTTGATTGACCACCGTTGTTTTTCCACAGCCAGTACCGCCAGCAATTCCTATAATGAGCATCTCAATAAAAAGTTTGAAGTTTGAGCGGCAAAGTTAGAAGTTAATTCACGAAAATCGTAAACAGATGCTGAAAAAATAATTTAATACAATTTAAGCTTTAGGGGTTGTTGAAATTTGTTTTGAATGCTTATAAAATAATATAGATGCTAAAAAGCCTATAGTAGAAAATATACCTAAAGCAATAAATACATAATTATGGCCTTGCTCACCATTCCAACCATCTAAAAAGTAACCTATCATAGGACCAGCAAAGATGTCTGGTGTGTAACCAATAAATGATATAAGACCAACAGTTGTTCCCGTAAGCGTTAAGGGTATTTTGCCTTCTTGCATTACTGCAAAATACAGTACTCTAACAGCATATACGCCGATAGCTGTAATAACAATACTTGTAAAGAAAAACAACGTAGTATTTTCTGGTAAGACGCCAGAAGCAAATATGCTAGCGCCAATAATAGAAAGTAAAAAACCAATAACTAAATAAAGTGAGGCTTTAGATCTGTCTGCTAAAACACCAATGAGAACACCAACAACAGGTCTTATAAATAATAAGAAAGTTCCTGTTTGTGCAGCTTCAATCTCAGAATATTTCATTACGTCTTTTGCATATAAAGAGAAAATATCTGTAATCTTATAACCTACATAAGCACAGAGTATAATTATCATTAAAAGCCATACAGCTTTAAGTTGTAATACGTCTTTTATGTTTTTAAGTGTAATGTGTTCCTTAATAGTTTCCTTTTCTATTGTTGCTTTAGTATCTAGCTTTAAAAAGAAATAAACTAATAGTCCTATTAGTATTACAATGCCAGATGTTATTAAGATAACAGCTTTAAATGCTTCACGTTGTTCAATAGTATTAAGGTCTACATCATTATCTGGCATAAGAAATGCAAAAATTAATACCCCTAAAAGTCCAAATAAGGCACCTACCAAACCACGACCACCATCTAAAAAACCAAATGCCTTACCTTGGCTGTCTGTGCCACCCCAAATTCGAGTTGCTTTAATCATACCTGCCCAAAACAAACAAATTGTAGTAAAACCCCAATATCCATAAAGTATTTTTAACGTTGTGTATGATGGATTGTTGGCATATACAAAACCACCTATGGCAGTTAATATGAGAGAGATTCCCATTAATTTTCTAGGTTGAAATTTATCTGCTAAAGGACCACCAAACAAATAAGACACTAACGCCACTAAGCCATATATTGAAAAACAATAACCAAGCTGTGTATTAGTTACTTGAAACACATCTAAAACGGTAGCCCTAAACACTCTCGCTAAGACAAAAGGTAAAATAAAAACAGCTTCTCCTGCTAAAATTAGGAGAATAATGTAATGTAGTGGTTTTTTAATGTTGTCTTTTTTCAAAGGTATGTTACAGTTTGGTTTGTGAAAGATAAGAAATAAGGCTTTGGCAAACTGTATTAGGTTAGGGTCTGTAAATAAGATATTTTGTGTTAGGGATAGAGCACGTTACCGTGTAACGGCGAAAGCCCGACCCGATTTAGGGGAACACCCGAAACAGTAACTTGTAATTTATATTCAAAAAAGCTTTTAACGACTCAAGCAACTGCCTAAGTTTTCATTTATAGTTTTTATTTCTGACACTCTGTCATAATCATTCTAGTGGCACATCTTTTGACTTTTAGTAGTCGAGAAAACAATTTTGAACACTAATAAAATATATTAAGATGAGTAAAATAATTGGAATTGACTTGGGTACTACCAACAGTTGCGTTGCCGTAATGGAAGGTAACGAGCCTACGGTAATCCCAAATGCTGAAGGTAAGCGCACAACTCCTTCTGTCATTGCTTTTGTAGATGGCGGTGAGATTAAAGTGGGTGACCCAGCAAAAAGACAAGCAGTAACTAACCCAACAAAAACGGTTTCTTCTATAAAGCGTTTTATGGGTAACAAATTCAGTGAATCTTCTAAAGAAGTTGAAAGTGCTGCATACGATGTAAAAAAAGGAGATAACGATACGCCAAGAGTAGATATAGACGGTCGTTTATATACACCACAGGAATTATCTGCTATGATTCTTCAGAAAATGAAGAAAACAGCAGAAGATTATCTTGGTACAGACGTTACTGGAGCTGTAATTACAGTACCGGCATACTTTAATGATAGCCAACGCCAAGCAACTAAAGAAGCTGGTGAGATTGCAGGTCTTAAAGTAGAGCGTATTATTAATGAGCCTACTGCTGCTGCATTGGCTTATGGTTTAGATAAGAAAGATACAGACCAAAAGATTGTTGTATTTGACTTTGGTGGTGGTACTCATGACGTTTCTATCCTAGAATTAGGTGACGGCGTTTTTGAAGTATTATCTACAGATGGTGACACACACCTTGGTGGTGATGATGTTGACCAAAAGATAATTAACTGGTTGGCAGATGAGTTCAAATCTGAAGAAGATATGAACCTTAAGAAAGATCCTATGGCGTTGCAACGTCTTAAGGAAGCTGCAGAGAAAGCAAAAATTGAGTTGTCTTCTTCTAACCAAACAGAAATTAATTTACCTTACATTACAGCTACTGCAAGCGGACCAAAACACTTGGTGCGTACATTAACACGTAGCAAATTTGAGCAATTAATTGATGATTTAGTGAAACGCACAATTACTCCTTGTGAAAAAGCACTTAAAGCTGCTGGATTAAGCAAGAGTGATATAGATGAGGTTATCCTTGTTGGTGGTTCTACACGTATTCCTGCAGTACAAGAAGCTGTAGAGAAATTCTTTGGTAAGAAGCCAAGTAAAGGTGTAAACCCAGATGAGGTTGTAGCTGTTGGTGCTGCAATACAAGGTGGTGTATTAACAGGAGACGTAAAAGACGTTCTTTTATTAGATGTTACACCATTATCTCTAGGTATTGAAACTATGGGTGGCGTTATGACTAAGTTGATTGAAGCAAACACGACTATTCCTACGAATAAGTCTCAGGTCTTCTCAACGGCGGCAGATAACCAGCCAAGTGTAGAAATTCACGTATTACAAGGTGAACGTCCAATGGCGGCAGATAACAAGACAATTGGTAGATTCCATTTGTCTGATATTCCACCAGCACAACGTGGTGTTCCTCAAATTGAAGTGACTTTCGATATTGATGCTAACGGTATCATTAAAGTAAGTGCAGAAGATAAAGCAACTGGTAAGAAGCAAGATATTAAGATTGAAGCGTCTTCTGGTTTAAGCGAAGAGGAAATCAAGAAAATGAAAGCTGAAGCTGAAGCAAATGCAGATGCAGATGCTAAGACTAAAGAAAAAGTTGATAAGATTAACGAGGCAGATGCTATGGTTTTCCAAACGGAAAAGCAACTTAAAGAATTTGGTGATAAATTATCTGATGATAAGAAAGCACCAATTGAAGAAGCATTAACTGAGTTAAAGGCTGCACACGCAACTGGCGATGTAGACCAAATTCAACCAGCTTTAGATAAGATAAACGAAGCTTGGAAAGTAGCTAGTGAAGAAATGTACAAAGCACAAGCAGAAGCTCAACAAGGCGCTCCAACTGGAGATGCTGGTCAAGCTGAAGGTGATGCTAGTTCTTCTGAAGGTAGCGATGTAGAAGATGTAGATTTTGAAGAAGTAAAATAAGCTTCAATCCTTAACCGGATTTCTATTATATATAAATCCGCAACTCGAAAGAGTTGCGGATTTTTTTTGTTTTAACCATAAAGATTGAAACGATTAGAGTACCAGTTTACTTATATTTATACAACTAAATTAACGCGCATAATGACTACAACTCACCGTTTTTTAATCTTGGTAACTAGCCTATTAACTATAATATCTTGCAAACAACAAACGACTAGTGAAGATCAGGTTAAGAATTCTCCAACTCAAATTCAACTTAATACCACTAAAGGAAACATAGTTGTAAAGCTATACAACCAAACTCCAAAACACCGTGATAATTTTATAAAACTAGCTAATGACAGTACATTAAATGGCGTATTGTTTCATAGAGTAATTAAAGATTTTATGATACAGAGTGGTGATATTAAAAGTAAAGATGCAAAACCACAAGATACTTTGGGAGAAGGCGAGTTGCCATATAGAGTGTCTGCTGAGTTTCATCCAGACTTATTCCATAAAAAAGGAGTATTAGCTGCTGCGAGAGATGGAAATTTAGAGCGTGCATCAAGTAGTACACAATTTTATATTGTACAGGGAAAAATTCAGAACGATAGTTTATTGCAATTAAATGAAGATAGAATTAACGGCTGGCTAAGAGAACATAAATTTAAAAATAGCTTTAAGCATAAGGATTTGGTTAATGCTTTACAGCAGGCAGAAATTGTTGGAGATCAAACTTTATATAAAAAACTTAATGATAGTATTATAAAGCTAGCAAATGAGTTTGAAGATTTTGAAAGGTATACCATACCAAAAGAACATAGGAAAGTTTATAAAACTATTGGAGGTACGCCACACTTAGACCAGAATTACACAGTTTTTGGAGAAGTTGTAAGTGGTTTAAATATTGTTGATTCAATTGCAAATGCTGAAACAAACAATTTAGATAGACCATTAACAGATATTCGTATTAAGAGCGTTAATATATTAGAGTAATAGTTAACCATAATTAAAATATGTGTTACGATATAAAAACAAGTAAAAAAGCACAACTAGAGCGTGTAAGGCGCGCTCAAGATTTATTGGCATTAGAGGAAATAGAAGATAGGCTACTACCTTTAACAGATTTGCCTTTGCATCATGCATCTGGATTTAATCATCCAGAAGTACTTATTTATACAGATCGTTCTCCAAATTTTCCAGAAGTTGCAACTTGGGGCTTAGTGCCACATTGGGTAAAAGATACCACTCAAAAAAAACAGTTATGGAATAAGACCTTAAACGCACGAGGTGAAACAATTTTCGAAAAACCGTCTTTTCGAGATTCTGCTAAACATAAACGCTGCCTCTTTTATGTTGATGGCTTTTATGAGCACCATCACTACAATGGACAGGTGTATCCCTTTTATATTCATAAGAAAGATAACACGGCAATGGCAATGGCAGGATTATGGAATACTTGGGAAGATCCAGAAACAGGCGGACATTTAAATACGTTTTCAATAGTAACTACTAAAGGAAATGCATTACTTTCTAAAATACATAACAATCCAAAATTAGAAGGCCCAAGAATGCCTCTAATTTTGCCAGAAGATATAGCAGATCAATGGATAACAAATGTTGATGATCATTTAGGCGAGCAAACAATAACATCTTTAATACAGCCCTATCCAGATGAAGAGTTCTCTGCACATACAGTGCAAAAGCTTAGAGGTAAAGCTTATCTAGGAAATACGCCAAGCACTAGCGAACCAGTTATATATAATGAATTAAATTTTTTAACAAGTAATACCAACCAGCTATGACCAATGTTTTTACAGAAAAAGGCACTTCAGAATTTATAAATAGAATACATAACCTTACACCAGAAACAAAACCGCAATGGGGAAAGATGAGTGTCGAAAAAATGTTGGCTCACTGCAATGTTACTTATGAGTTAATTTATGAAGATAAACATCCAAGGCCGAAAGGCTTAAAGAAACTTTTAATAAAACTATTAATTAAGAATTATGTAGTAGGAGATAAACCATTTAAAAAAAATGGAGGTACTGCACCAGCATTTTTAATTAGGGATGAGCGCAAATTTAAAACTGAAAAAGACAGGTTAATACAGCATCTGGAAAAAACACAACAACTGGGTGAATCTCATTTTAATGGGAAAGAGTCTCATTCTTTTGGGCCATTAACTATAAAAGAATGGAATACCATGTTTAGCAAACACTTAGATCATCACCTTACTCAATTTGGTGTGTAGGTAAAAAATAAGAGGAAAACTAGTTATAGTTTTCATAATCTAAATGCCTAAGCAAAGCCAAACCCTTAAATTTGTAAAAACTTAAATTATGAGATTACGTGCCAGTTCCCAAATTCTAGCACTTTTAATATTCAGCCTTTTATTGGGCATAAATTCACAAGCCCAAAAATCCAACGCTAATAGGTCTTTTAAAGACTATTATCCAATATCTGAACGCCCTTATTTAACAGGCGGATTTGGAAATAATGATTACGAACGTATATTATTAGAGGCAAAACCCGTTGTATATTATAGCGTATATAACGATATCCGAGAAGCTTTAAATAGAGATACTATTGTAAGAGGAGATGCTATTTATTTAAGTATACAGCCTCAGTTTAGGATTTATGATGAAAACTCTAAACCTGTAAAGACACCATCTTATAAAGCGTTTTTAGGATTTCAATCTATAATTAAGACAAACAACAATAATTTCTTAACTGCTGCATTGGAGTCTGGTCACTTTTCAAATGGGCAGTCCGGATCTGCGTTTAGTGAGGAGTTAGAAGACAACACTCCAGAAAGTACAGCACTCTATGAAGATATAACAGATGATACAGATTTGGCTGCAATTTTAAATAGATCTTCAGGAAACTTCTCTACCAACTTAACACGTTTGTCTTTAAACTATAGGATTAACAAATTTAATGATGAGAATTTACCAGAAACCATACATTCATTAACCTTAACCTATCAATTATACCATAGGCGTTTCTTAGGAGCATTTCAATTTGGAGGTTATAATCCAGAAGATATAGACATTTATGGAAGGCATCAAATAGAAGCTAGTTATGAGTTTACTTCACATTTAAAAGGATTTAGATATACTTTAGGACAAGAAGTATTCTTGCATCCAGATGTACACCCAAGTGCAGAAGTGTTTAGAAGTGAAACCACAGCAATTGTATATCCTTGGGATAAAGACTTAGGGATATTTGCCAAATTTGCATTTGGTTATGATGACTATAATTACAGGTTTGTAGATAGCTTCCCAAGATTTTCAATAGGGTTAACATGGGATTGGTTTACACCGTTTGTAGTTAAGCCAAATAGAGTTACGAATCCATAATATTATGGGGTTTTACATTTAGTAATTCGTATTTTTGCACTTCATTAAAAATAACAATTATGAATAATGGTTTATACGCTAAGCTTGAGACAAGTAAAGGCGATATTCTTATACAATTAGAGTTTCAGAAAACTCCAGGAACAGTTGCCAACTTTGTAGCACTTGCAGAAGGAAAACAAGAAAATAGCGCTAAAGATTTAGGGACACCTTATTATGACGGTCTTAAATTTCACCGTGTTATTGCAGACTTTATGATACAAGGTGGAGATCCACAAGGAACTGGAGCTGGCGGTCCTGGTTACAATTTTGATGATGAGTTTCACCCAGAGCTAAAACACAATAAGCCAGGTACTTTAAGTATGGCTAATGCAGGTCCTGGAACAAATGGAAGTCAGTTTTTTATAACACATGGCGAAACAGCTTGGTTAGATAATAAGCATACTGTATTTGGTTATGTTGTTGAAGGGCAAGATGTAGTTAACAAAATAAAGCAAGGTGACCTTATAAATCACGTTGAAATCATTAGAGAAGGTCAAGATGCTGAAGCTTTTGATGCTGTTGAAACCTTTAAGAATTTTAATGAAAGCAAAGCACAACGTATAGCAGATGCTAAAAAACGTGAAGAAGAAGCTTTAGCAAAAGCAACCGAAGGTTTTACAAAAACTAACAGCGGTTTATATTATAATATCACTAAAAAAGGTGATGGTAAAGCTGCAGAAAAAGGAAAAACAGTTTCTGTACATTACAAAGGGATGTTAATGGATGGTACAGTGTTCGATTCTTCATTTAAAAGAAATGAACCAATTGATTTTCCATTAGGTGTAGGCCAAGTAATTGCAGGTTGGGATGAAGGTATACAATTACTAAACGTAGGCGATCAAGCTACTTTAATAATTCCTTCAGATCTTGCTTATGGTGAACGTGGCGCTGGTGGTGTAATTCCTGGTGGAGCAACTCTTAAGTTTGATGTAGAGTTAGTAAATGTGAAGTAAAAGTGATCTAAAAATCACTTTGAGATATCAAAAAGGGTAAAATTTGAGTATTCAAATTTTACCCTTTATTTATTTAAAGTCTATAATTAAGACTTCCATTTAATGTTGCAACCAATACTTGGTTTTTGATCCTTCCGTTGCGGATTGTTGTTTAATATATTATCTAAAGATTCTCTAAGGTCTCTACCATTTACAGGAATTCCATTTCCTGGTCTAGAGTTATCTAATTGGCCTCTGTAAACTAGCTTTAATTCTGCATCAAATACAAAAAAATCTGGCGTACAAGCTGCTTTGTAAGCTTTGGCTACGTCTTGGGTAGTATCAAAAAGGTAAGGGAACGGATAGTTTTCTTCTCTAGCAGTTTTCCACATAAGATCTGGATGATCTTGAGGATATTTTTCAATATCATTACTGTTTATAGCTACAAATCCAAAGCCCGTTACACGATAATCATTTGCTGTTCTTACAAGTTCATCATTTACATGTTTTACAAAAGGGCAATGATTACATATAAACATAACTACAGTACCTTTTGTACCTTTAATATCTTCTAAAGAATAGCTGTTTTTTGTTACAGCATCTACCAAATTAAAAGTTGGTGCTTTGGTACCTAATGGTAACATGTTGGAAGGAGTTAAAGACATACGTGTAATAATTAGAGTTATTAAACTATAGGTCATCAAAATAAGACAATGGTTACATAAAATCTCCTTAAAGTATCCTTAAAATCTTGGTAAGCCTTAGTAAGCTTAGTATCTTTAATGAAAACAAAACCAATGAAAGAAGGATATACATCATTATCAATAGCAATAAAAGACTTGCAAGAAGAAGGTTACAACGTAGATTTTAATCTTGTTGAAGAAGGCGTAGAGGCTAAGTCTAAAAAGAAAACTTGGCCAGCAGGCAAATTAGATGTTGTAAAATTTTACAGATTTGAAGGTGCCACAAATCCATCAGACAATAGCATTTTGTATGTTATTGAAACAGAAGATGGAGAAAAGGGATTGTTAGTAGATAACTACGATGCCAGCGCTACTCAGGTTTCTAAAGAGATGTTGGAAAAGCTGAAAATTCATCATAATGAATAATTTAACTTGGAGTGAGTTTGAGCGCGTAGATATGCGTGTGGGAACCATTCTTGAAGTTAAAGATTTTCCTGAAGCTAGAAATCCTGCTTATAAATTAAGAATAGATTTTGGTGAGATGCTTGGAGTTAAAAAAACTTCTGCCCAGATTACTACCCAATATTCTAAAGAAGATTTAATAGGAAGGCAAATAATAGCTGTAGTAAATTTTCCTAAAAAGCAAATTGCAACATTTATGAGTGAGTGCTTAGTTTTAGGTGCAGTAAATGGAAAGGATGTCACATTGTTACATCCCGATTTAAAGGTCGAAAACGGCTTAAAGATAGGCTAACGCTCTTTATTAAATTATAGATATAAAAAAAAGCTCTGTAGAAATATACAGAGCTTTTTTGCATTATAGTTATAGATTAATCTTTCAAATCTTCTAAAGATTTTACTTTGTGTAAAGTAGCTTTAACTTCATCTACTTGTTTAGTGAGTGTATGCTGTATTTTAGGAGGAAACTGTTGGTTGGTTAATGCATCTTCATATTCACTAACACTTGCTTTTTCTCCTCTAATACATTCTTCTAAAACAGCTTCATCGTCATTACCAGTAACAGCAGTTTTAATATCTATCCAAGTTCTGTGTAAAGAACCTGTTACACTACCTTTTTCTTTAGGTGTTTCGTTTAAATCTCTAATTTCCTTATCTAGTTCTGTTGCAAAACGGTTTCTAAGAACAGCTTGTTGCTTAAGGAAATTTTTAAGTTGAGAGCTATCTGCATCTGTCATGGCTTTTTTATAACCAGCTTCTGCATCATAGTTCTTTTCCAGAAGTTGCTGTAAATGGTTTACAATATCTTCGTGGCTATTTTCTTTTGCTTCTTCAAGTGTGGTTTTCATAGTATTATTTTTTTTTGTTTACCTAAAGATACTACGGATTCAACAAAAAAATATAATTTAAAGACCAGCTTGTGAGAGGTTTAACACTTGTGTTAAACTAATTATAAAGTGATTTTTTTCTGTGGTATTAATTGCAACGATTATCCTTCAGCGGTCATTGAAAGCTCAAGCCAGCGTTCTTCTTTTTCTGTAATGGCATCATTAATCTCACCAAGACGTTTCGATTTTTTTTCAATGTCTTCTGGAGATAAATCATTTAAGAATTCTTGTTGAAGTTTCGCCTTTTCCTTTTCTAATTTCTCAATATCTTTTTCTAATCGCTTAAACTCTTTTTGTTCACTATAGGATAATCCTCCTGAGCTTTGGTTTTCTTTCCAAGAAGATTTTTGTTCAGTAGGCTTAGGTTCATTTTTTTTTGGTTCTGGTGCCTTAGAGGCATCATAAGCTCGGTAATCTGAGTAATTACCAGGAAAATCTGTTATGGTTCCTTCGCCTTCAAACACCAATAGGTGATCTACTATTTTATCCATAAAGTAACGGTCGTGAGATACCACCAAAAGGCATCCAGGAAAATCTAACAAGAAATTTTCTAGAACATTTAGAGTAAGTATATCAAGATCATTGGTAGGTTCATCTAAAATTAAAAAGTTGGGGTTTTGTATGAGTATAGTACATAGGTATAAACGTTTTTGCTCACCACCACTTAATTTTTCAACAAAATCATATTGCTTTTTCCTGTCAAATAAAAAGCGTTCTAAAAGTTGAGCTGCAGAAATAGTACGCCCTTTCTTAAGAGGTATATGGTCTCCAAATTCTTTGATTACATCTATTACTTTTTGGCCTTCTTTTATTGTAATTCCTTTTTGTGTGTAATATCCAAATTTTACGGTTTCACCAATTACAATCTTTCCGGTATCTGGTTTTAAGTTACCGGTAAGCATATTTAGGAATGTACTTTTACCAGTACCATTTTTTCCAATAATGCCAGCACGCTCACCAGGTTGAAAATTATAATCAAAATTTGCAAAAAGATTCTTGTTCTCAAAAGCTTTAGATACATTGTGCAACTCCACAATCTTATTACCCAAACGTTCCATATTAAGTTCAAGCTGCACTTCGTGATCATTACGACGTTTATGTGCTCTTGCCTTAATATCTGAAAAATCGTCTATTCTAGATTTAGATTTTGTTGTTCTTGCTTTTGGCTGTCTACGCATCCACTCCAACTCCTTTTTGTAAAGTTGTTTCGCTTTCTCTGTATTTGTTTGCTCAACACTATGGCGTTGTTCTTTTTTTTCGAGATAATAGCTGTAGTTACCTTTGTAGCTATACAGTTGACCGTTGTCTAGCTCAATAATTTCGTTGCACACACGATCTAAGAAATAGCGATCGTGAGTAACCATAAAGAGTGTAAGATTTTCAACTCTAAAATACTCTTCTAGCCATTCAATCATTTCTAAATCTAAATGGTTGGTTGGTTCATCTAAAACAAGAAGTTCTGGTTTGTTAAGAAGTATAGTTGCAAGAGCAAGACGTTTTTTTTGACCACCAGAAAGATTACTTACCTTCTTGTTTAAATCTTCTAATTTTAATTTAAAAAGAATTTGCTTGTATTGCGTTTCGAAATCCCAAGCATTTTGAGCATCCATTTGTTCAAAAGCCTTTTGGTAAGCATCTGCATCATCTGGGTTTTTGAGAGCTTGTTCATAGCGTTCAATAATTTTTAAAGTGTCATTGTCTGAAGCAAAAATAGTTTCCTCTATGCTAATCTCTGGATTAAGATTTGGTTCCTGAGCAAGAAATTCAACTTTAAGGCCGTTTCTGTAAATTACATTTCCTTGGTCTGGTTGGTCTGCGCCAGATAGTATATTAAGCAAAGAAGTTTTACCAGTTCCGTTTTTAGCAACAAAGCCAATTTTTTGACCCTCACTTATTCCAAAGGAAATGTCTGTGAACAAAATGCGTTCTCCATATGATTTGGAGATGTTTTCAAATGAAGCGTAATTCAATGTATTTTCTTTTTTGCAAAATACGTAGAAATATTCCGATTGCGCACCATTAGAGTTTTACTTTAATAGCAACATTCTTATTCTTTTTATTAATAATTAATCTGAAATTTCTAAAGTGATTAGAAAACCCGCATTCTTCAATTGAAAAAAATAATGTGAATATTTTACGTATAAACTTTACTTTTGAAAACTAGAAACCTATAATGCTGAATTAAATTTACACTAATTGTAAATTGGGATAAAGCAAAGATTTATTTTAATTGTTTGAAACAAATTTATGAGCGCGAAGAAAAAGATTTTAGCTGTTTTAGTAAATTATGGAGATGAACAAATTTCCTATTTAGAGCGCGTTGTTAATGAGTTAAACAGTTTTGAGAATTACGATACAACAATAGTTGTAAATTCTAACATACCATTAGAGTTACCAAATGTTGAAACAGTAAATGTTATTACTTTAGATAATTACCAATACTTACCATTAACCTGTAGAAAGGTAATTTGGGACAACAAAGACAACTACGATATCTTTATATATGGTGAGAATGACCATTTATTTAAAGAGCATCATGTTGATAAACATATTGAGTACAGTAAGTTATTGCCTAATGATAGAATTACAGGATTAATACAATACGAAGAAGACCCACAAGGCAATAAATATTATCCAGGATATCATGCCGATTTTGAATGGGATTATAATTCTGTTGAGCGTCATGGCAATAAGGTATTTGCACATTTTTCTAATGTACACCAAGCTACATTTATAATTACTAAAGATGAATTACTACGAGTAGGAGAAGTCTTTAATTTTAATGAATTGGTAAAGGTTAAGCGACCTAATGCTTTGGTGAGATTAATAAATAAAATAAAGAAAGCACTAAATATGCCTTATTTTAAAGTTAAGGAGTATAGTGTTAAATGCAAGGTGAATACAGATGTTTATGAGTATGCTAATATGAAAAAACTTATCTGTATATCAGAGTTTGAAGATAATTTAATTCATCACCTACCAAACTTATATATTGAAGGGAATTTAGGAAGGACCAAACAACGCTCTGAAGATGATAAAATGAAAGCTGCAGTAAAAAAGCTTTTAAAAACAGCTTAACTAAACGGTAAATAATCAAATGTCAATACGAAACATAGAGTTATATGTTAACGTATTAAAGAGAATTTTAAATTTAAAGTTCTACTAGTTGTAAACTCATATTTGTAAATCTAAGCCTACAATTTACCATCAATTTAAACAACTAAAAGAAAAACACCTATTGCTGTTATCTGGTTTTTACTTTACAGCTTAAAACCTATATTTGTCTAATAATATCTTTCCCCATGAGAATTGTACATATCATAATTATCATGCTAGTTGTAGTAAGTGTCTCATCGTGTGTAAGCACAGAGCGATTAACTTATTTACAGGAGAATACATCTCAGCTTGATAGTGTTGTAAATGTGCAACGTATACAGCAACCTTACCGTTTACAGGTTAATGATTTATTGAGTATAAAGATTAAAACTTTAGATCAAGATTTATCTGCAATGTTTAATCCTTCGCCTAAAGAGACCTCTTCAAGCCAAAATCAAGGAGAAGAAGGATTGTATTATGAAGGTTTCTTTGTTGATGCCAGAGGAAATATAAGAGTTCCAGAACTAGGTGAAGTTTATGTATTAGGATTAACTCAAAAAGAAGTTAGACTGAAGATTGAAGAATTGCTTTATAAAAATTATTTTAAGGAAGAAACATCAAAGCTTTTTGTAACAGTACAACTAGCAGGAATACGTTATACAACATTAGGAGAAATAGGTACAGGAAGCCAAGTGCTTTATAAGACTCAGGTTACCATTATGGAAGCTATTGCAAATGCTGGAGACATAGCCGTAACTGGAGACAGGACAGACGTAAAAATTGTAAGAACCTACCCAGATGGCGTGCGTGTTCACCATATAGATTTAACATCGTTAGATGCAGTAAACTCTCCTTATTATTTTATACAGCCTAATGATTTAATAGTTGTAGACCCATTACCTCAAAAAGCATTAGGTACGGGAACAACAGGAATACAATCTTTTACAACTGCAATTTCTGTGCTTACCCTATTAGTTACAACAGTTTTATTATTTGTTAGATTATAAGGATGAGAGACGACGAAGAATTTGATATTAGCGATTTAAGTTCGACTTTCGACTTTAAAGGATTTCTGTTTAAAGTATTAAGTTATTGGAAATTGTTTTTAATCTCTATTGCTATAGGGTTAGGAATTGCTTATTACATAAATGTAAGAAAATTAGATGTTTACAGTTCAAGTAACCTAGTTTCAATTAAAGACAATCAAAACCCATTTTTTACAAGTAATACTAGTCTTACATTTAATTGGGGTGGCACTACAGATAAAGTAAATACAGTTCTTATAGCGTTAAGAACTAGAAAGCACAATACAGAAGTTGTAGAGAAACTTCAATACTATATTAACTACGAAAAAGATGGTGAGTACCAAAGGATAGATACGTATGGGAAAACTCCATTTAAAGTAAAAATAGACACTACTGCTTTTCAAATGCTGCATACAGATATGCAGATTAAAGTAAAAAACGACTCTATATTTAATCTGTCTACTAACTTTCCAGAAAGTAAAAAGCTTTTATTACACCACTATGGTAGTTTAAAAGACAGTACGCTAACTGTAAGTAAGTCATCTTTTGAACGTGATTTTAAATTTGGGGTACCTATTAGGTTGCCTTTTTTTGAAGGCGTTGTGCATAAAGATGAATTAAATACGCAGACTACTACACCCTATTTTATACGATTTTCTAAAGCAGAATCTGTAGTTTCAAAATACACTAACATAAGAGTTTTGCCTGAGTCTACCGGATCATCTGTTTTAAAATTAACACTAACGGGACATAATAAGAAAAGGCTTTCAGACTATTTAAATGCTACAGTAAATATTCTTAGTGTAAACTTATTAGAGCAAAAGAACCAATTTGCCACAAACACTATAGCTTTTATTGAAGAGCGTTTAAAAGAACAAGGCGAACAATTAGAAACTGTAGAAGGCGAGTTGAATGCATTTAGAACTAAAAATGCAATTGTAAATATAGATACAGAAAATGATGAGCTCTCTGTAAAAACATCGACATTAGATACCAGGTTAACAGATTTAAATAGACAAATAGATTATCTAAATACTCTTGATACCTATTTACAAACTAGGACAGATTACAGTAGTGTTCCAGCACCATCTGTAGCAGGAATAGCAGAAGGTAGTATTGTTGCATTGGTATCTAACATATTGAATTTAGCAGAGCAACGCAGTAGGTATCAATATGCATACAAAGAAAATAACCCAATTTTTGATGATATAGATAGGCAGATAAATGCAGCCAAAAACGTCCTGTTTGAAAATATAAAATCATCAAGAAGTTTATTAGAGTCTGAAAAAAGTAGAGTAGAAGCAGAGCTTTCTAGATATGAATCCCAGATTAGGCGTTTGCCAAGAGAGCAACAAGACTTACTAAAAATTCAGCGTCGTTTTGATATTAACGAGCAGTCTTATAATATGTTTTTAAGTAAGCTTAATGAGGCACGATTAGTAAAAGCTGCAAATGTTAGTGATGTTTTATTAGTAGATAAAGCAAAGCCAGTTTCAGCTTCTAGAGTTGGCCCTAATACGAGGCTAAACTATGTTATGGGTTTTCTTTTTGGACTCATAGTGCCTATAATGTTAGTGTTTATAAAAGTGTTTTTCGATAATTCTATTCACACTACAGAGGAGCTTCAAAAACTATCTCCAATACCTATCTTAGGAATAATTGGGAAAAGTAAATTAGAGTCAAATCTTGTAGTTCTAGACACACCTAGATCTGCTATTTCTGAAGGGTTTAGGGCGCTAAGAAGCAGCTTGCAATTTATATATAGAAAACAAGGGATTGATGGGAGTAAAACCGTTTTATTAACATCCTCTATTAGTGGTGAAGGAAAAACCTACTGTTCTATGAATATTGCCTCTGTTTTTGCATTAAGTGAGCGCAAAACAGTGCTTGTAGGTTTAGATTTAAGGAAGCCAAAAATCTTTGAAGACTTTGATATTAAAAATAATAAAGGTGTAGTTAATTATTTAATTAATGATGCAACTATTGGTGAAATAGTTCAGTCTACAAAAATTGAGCATTTAGATATTATTACATCTGGACCTATTCCTCCAAATCCATCAGAACTATTAATGAAAGATTCAATGGATAGATTTATATCAGAACTTAAGGAGTCTTACGATTATGTTATCTTGGATAGTCCACCGATAGGTTTGGTTGCAGACTCTTTAACACTTGAGCGCTATGCAGACGCTTCAATCTATATTGTAAGACAAGGCGTGACAAAAAAGGGAATGCTAAATACTATTAATGAAAAATATAGAACAGGTGAAATCACTAATATGAGCTTTGTATTAAACTGCTTTGAGCAAAAAGCCAAATATGGTTACGGCTACGGTTATGGTTATGGTTATGGTGGTTACGGGCAAGGTTATCATGATCAGGATGTGAAAGTATCTTGGTATAAACGTTTATTTAAAAAAAATAAAAGCTAAGATTTGGCGATAAAACAGGACGAATGGTTATATGAGATTTCTCCCAAAAGAGGTTTGTTTGAACTAAACTTCAAGGAGATTTGGCAGTATCGTGATTTACTAATGCTGTGGGTTAAGCGTGAAATTACAACGGTTTACAAACAAACAATTTTAGGACCACTTTGGTTTTTAATTCAGCCTTTATTTACATCTGTAATATTTACACTTATATTTAATAACATCGCTAATATTGAAACAGGAGCAGTACCTTCATTTTTATTTAATCTAGCAGGAATTACAGCTTGGAATTATTTTAAAGAGTGTCTTACAGGAACTTCAGACACATTTAAAAAAAATGCAGCAATTTTTGGTAAGGTTTATTTTCCAAGAGTAATTATGCCAATGGCAACAACCATTTCCAATCTATTAAAGTTTGCGATACAAATTGGCATTCTTATTATATTTTATGTGTTTTATGTTCTTAAAGGCAGTGATATAAATCCAAATTTAAATTTATTATTATTCCCTATTTATGTAATAATGATGGCTCTTTTAGGGTTAGGGTTAGGAATGTCAATTTCCGCAGCAACAACCAAATATAGAGACTTAACAGTTTTGGTGGGTTTTGGCGTGAGTTTATTAATGTATATATCTGCAGTGCCTTATCCTTTATCTGAAATAAAGATTAAACAACCACAATATTCATGGATTGTAGAGTATAATCCACTCACACAAATTATAGAAGGTTTTCGGTATATGATTTTAGATACAGGAACATTTACTTGGTTTGGCTTTACATATACATTAATCATTTCAATACTTATATTTCTTATAGGATTACTTATTTTTAATAGAACAGAAAAGACATTTATAGATACCGTTTAATTTATGGCAATTCATTTATATTTTTGGCAAGAAAAACGGGACAATGGTTTAGAAAATTATGGTGACCTTATGTCTAAATATCTTGTAGAAAGGATATCTAATAGAAAAGTAAAAACTGTAACTCATCCTTCCAAAGGCTTATATAAACATTTACTGAAACACTACCTTGTAATTGGTAGCATATTATCTTCTGCACAAAAAAAATCTGTGGTTTGGGGTAGTGGCATCATAAAGAAAGATGATACTATTAGAGAGGCTAAATTTCTTTCAGTTAGAGGTCCCAGAACTAGAGCTGCGATTTTAGAAAAAGGGTTTCAATGTCCAGAGAACTACGGTGATCCAGCGTTATTAATGCCTAAGTATTATAATCCAAAAATTGAGAAAAAATATAAACTGGGTATCATCCCACATTATGTCGATTTTAAAAGTATAAATGATAGATTTAAAGATAATCCAGATATAAAAGTTATTAATTTATTGACAAACAATGTAGAGAAAACGACAGATGAAATTTTAGAATGTGAACGTACTGTGTCATCTTCTTTACATGGCGTAATAGTTTCTCATGCCTATGCAATACCATCATTATGGATTAAATTTTCAGAGAAACTATCTGGTGATAATATCAAGTTTTATGATTATTTTGATTCTGTAGGTATTCATTTTAAAAACATCATAGAAGAGAATCCAAAGCAATTAACTTTAAAGAAAATAGAAGACTTACTATTCGATTTTGAAACAGTGTTACTTCCAGAAAAAACAAAAATAGAGGCTTTACTATACTCATTACAGAAAACCTGTCCATTTAAATAAATTATGAGTCAACAGACTATTTTAAAAGTTGAAAATATTTCTAAACAATACCGTTTGGGTAATGTTGGCACAGGTACATTAAGTCATGACCTTAATCGTTGGTGGCATCAAATAAGAGGCAAAGAAAACCCTTATGCCAAAGTTGGTGCAGTAAATGATCGCAGCGCTACTGCAACTCAAGATTATGTTTGGGCTATAAAAAATATTAATTTTGAAGTCAAAAAAGGTGAGGTACTTGGTATCATAGGTAAAAATGGTGCTGGTAAATCAACGTTATTAAAAATATTATCACGAGTAACATCTCCAACAACAGGATCTATTAAAACTAAAGGTCGTATTGCGTCTTTGTTAGAAGTAGGAACTGGTTTTCATCCTGAACTTACGGGAAAAGAAAACATTTATTTGAACGGAGCCATTCTTGGCATGAATAAAGCAGAAATTAACAGCAAAATCGATGAGATTATTGAATTTTCTGGTTGTCAAATGTATATAGATACACCTGTAAAGCGTTATAGTAGTGGTATGCGTGTACGTTTAGCATTTGCTGTTGCAGCCTTTTTAGAACCAGATATTTTAGTAATCGATGAAGTTTTAGCTGTTGGTGATGCAGAGTTTCAAAAGAAAGCCATTGGCAAGATGCAAGATATCTCTAAAGGTGATGGTCGTACTGTCATTTTTGTTAGTCATAATATGGCTGCTATTGAGGAACTTTGTACAAGATGTATTCTTTTGAAAGATGGTTATGTCATTGAAGAAGGTAATACCAGTAAGATTGTAAAGCATTATCTCAATCTCACACAAGAATTAAGCACAACCAAAATAAATTTTAAAAGTAATTCACTTTTTAAATCTATAAATTTATTAAACAACAACACAACCATTAGTTCTGGAGATGCCTTAAATATAAAAGTTGTTTTTGACGAGAATAAACTTAAAAATGTAACCTTAGGATATACACTTAAAAATGAACATGAGCGTGTTATAGGAGCTTCTAATATGTACCAGCATAGGCTTAGTTTTGAAGTGGATACTATTAATTTTGTGATAATAAAAATTACTAATATAAATTTAAATCCAGGCTATTACAGTATGTCTTTTTATATAGGAGACGAGATAAGAGATTTAGAATCTGTTCAAGATGCAATAGGCTTTAATATATCGTGGGATAATCACAAAAATTTAAAAGCACCAATGGGACATTGGGGAAATCTACATATTGATACCGAATGGATTTACAAGTAATGAACTGTATTCTTTGTAATTCTAATCAAATTAAAAAGCTTCAGACTTTAAGAAGTGCTGATTGTGCTTCATTATATAAAAACAGCTTTGATATTGATGTTACAGAATATTTCGCTTCTGAAACATTTATTCAATTTCACTGTAATAATTGTGAGCTTAAGTTTTTCGAACCACACTTAGCTGGAAATGAGCATTTTTATATTGAACTTCAAAACAAATATTCGGGATATTATAATCCTAAAAGAGAAGAATTTGAAATTGCAAAAAAATACATAACTCCTGAAACTAACGTTTTAGAAATAGGTGCTGGAGATGCAAGTTTTGCTAAAATCATTAGGGACAAAGTTGGATCATATGTGGGATTAGAATATAATGAGTTAGCCATTGACAAAGCAAATCAAGATGGAATTAGATTAATAAAACAATCTATAATAGATCACTCTAAAGATCACCTCAAATACTATGATACGGTTTGTAATTTTCATGTTGCTGAACACGTACCACAACTCTATGAATTTATGGAGGCTTCTATTTCAACATTAAAGGTTGGAGGAAATTTAATAATTGCGGTACCTTGTAATGATGATGTACTCAATGATTCAATAAACCATCATTTAAATATGCCACCTCATCATATTTCGAGGTTTTATTTAAAAACCATGAAAAACATACCGCAAAATTTTAATTTAAAACTTATAGATGTAAAGCTTACAAGTACGCCAAACACAAAACCACAAAGAGTAATTAGAGCAACAGAACGATTTAAGAAAATGATCTGCAAAACAATTTATAGAAATACTGTACTTGTAAGTAAAAATCAAAATTCCTTATTAGATAAAATGGCTTACATAATCCTATATAAGCTTAGGTTTATTAGGCTCCTATTGTCAATGAAATATTTTAAAGGATTAAATATGGTTGTTATTTATGAGCGTCTTAAATAAACCTATAAAAGTTCTTGTTTACGTCGAATCTTTTCCGGCGATATCTGAAACATTTGTAAGAGACCATATAGTTGGTTTAATTGATGAAGGCTGCGATGTTAGAATATTAACAGCAAAATATTTAAATAACCCAATAGCTCTAAAAGATTACTCTCAATACAATCTTGATAAAATTACAGATGTTAAAGCCAATATATTTCATTCCAGTAAAGTTAAAAGGACAGTTAGCTTTTGTCTGTCAATTTATAAGCTATTTTTTTCTTCACATAGAAAAGCTTTAAGAGTAACTTTAAATCAAAAAATTTTCAATAGAGCTGCTAAAAATTTGTCTGCTTTTTTTATTGCTGATTATCTTTACAAAGAGAATTTTGATATTGTTCATTGTCATTTTGGGCCAGCAGGAAATGAAATGAGTTTATATCGAAAAGTTTTAAAATCTTTTAAACTTTATGTCACTTTTCATGGGTATGATATCAGACTAGGAATAAAGAATCCCCAATATTATAAAGACTATCTTGAAAATATAGATAGAGTCATATCTATTTCAAATTATAATAAAAAGAATCTTTTAAATTTTGGATTTCAAGAATCACAAATCCTAGATATTCCTAACGGTATAAACACTAGTTTTTTTAAATGTAAAGAGCCATATTCTTTAAGTAACGAAACTCTGAATTTTTTATCGGTTGGTCGTCTTGTTAAAATAAAAGGATTTGATGTAGCAATTAAGGCAATTTCAAGGCTTAAAAGAGAAAATTCAAAAATAAAATTCACATATAATATCATAGGATCTGGAGCTGAGAAAGAGAATTTAAACGACCTTTTAATTGCAGAAAGGCTAGATGAGCATGTCTTTTTACTTGGAGCAAAATCAAGAAAGGTTATCAAAAACTATATGTGTGATTCGCAAATTTTTATTTTGAGTAGTTTAGAAGAAGCTTTGCCAACTGTATTATTAGAAGCACAGGCTTGTGGACTCCCTATTTTATCAACTAATGTTGGATCAGTGAAAAGAATGTTGATTAAAGAGGCTATTGTTGTGAAGAGCAATGATGTTGATTCTTTATATGAGGGTATCAAAAAAATAGTTGATAAGAAAGAACAATGGTCTATACTTAGCTCTAAAGGCATTCGTAATATTGAAGAAAACTTTAACTTGAAAAAGAATATTCTACTTTTAATAGAAGCTTATAAAAAACCTTTATGAAAGCTTTAGTTTCCATAATTATACCTGTTTATAATAGGATATCTCTTATAGAGGAAACTTTAAGGAGTATTCAAAACCAATCATATACAAATTGGGAGTGTATATTGGTAGATGATCATTCTACAGATGGTACATATAGTTTTCTGCAGGGCTTTGTTAAATTAGACTCGAGATTTAAATTATTTTCAAGACCAAATTTTCTTTTAAAGGGTGCAAATGCTTGTAGAAATTATGGGTTTAATAAAAGTAAAGGGCTCTATGTAAAGTGGTATGATAGTGATGATATTATGCTAGAAAAGCATTTAGAAACGGCTGTAAATACTCTAGAATCCTCTTCATACAATTTTGTTGTTGTAGACAGTGTTAACTTTAATCATAATACAGGTGAAATATTAGGGAGACATTATAATTGGTTAAGAGATGATCTTAAAATTTCTGCACTTAATTTTGCTAACTATTCTAATGCCTGGACGACTTTAGATTTTGTTGCAATTAGAGATACTTTAAACATAACTTTTGATGAGAGACTTAAAAGTGGTCAAGAGTATAATTTTTTTGTAAGGTTTCTAATAGATTATGTGAAAGGGCAAGGTCACTTTATAGATGAAATTTTGAGTCATAGAAGAATCCATAGAGATAGTATTGGAAACAGATATTCTAACCTCAATGCAAAACCCAAACTAAAAGAACGATTAGATGTAGAATACTTAACCTTAAAAGCCATTGAAGAATCTAAAAATAAGAGTATTATCAGTTTCTTTTTGAAAACGTCAATAGATTTAAGTTATACTTTGGCTAAAGAGCACTCAAGTTTAAGATATATTGGAGGTATTACACGACATGTTTTATTGAATCTTGGGTTTATTAATGCTGTGTCTTATTTTCTATCTATTATTTTAGGATTGACATTAAAAAAAGGGCATAAGTTTAATAAACTTGTGAAAAAGGACTTATGAAGCAGAATGAAAACTTAGTTTCTATTATTCTTCCTGTATATAATGGATCAGAATATTTAAGTCAAGCTCTAGATAGCTGTCTAAATCAAACCTACAAAAATTTTGAACTTATCATCGTAAACGATTGTTCGGTAGATAACAGCTTAGAAATAATCGAAAAATATGCACAAAATGATGTTAGGATCATTGTTTGCTCAAATCCAGTTAATTTAGGGTTACCCACAAGTTTAAATATTGGTCATAAATTGGCTAACGGCAGTATGATGACTTGGACTTCTGACGATAATATTTTGCAAGTTAATTTTTTAGATAAACTTGTTAATGTTTTAAAAGCTCAACAAGTCCCAATAGTATATAGCTCCTACCAAATCATTAATGATAAATCATCTGTAATATCTTTAGCAACAAATCTTAATATGAATAGGTTGCTGTTTTCTAATACTATAGGCTGTTCATTTTTATATAAGCGTAATGTATATTATGATTTAAAGGGATATCAGGAAGACTTGTTTCTTGTTGAAGATTATGCTTTTTGGCTCTTTGCGTCTTTATCTTATCCAATGTATTTTGTAGATGAAAATCTTTATGATTATAGACTCCATAAGTCAAGTCTGACTAGTGATATTGAAAATAAAAATTTTGATAGGTTTTATGAAGTGAAAAAAAAATTATTAGAAAGGTTTGGGCATAAACTCAATTGGCAAGACATTACTTTAAATCTAATTTTTAAAATACATTGCCAAGAACCAATCAAACTAATGGATTATTTAAGCTCTCTTCCTACAATAAAAAAAGACATCTTAACGTATCGTGATAAATCTTTTGTAAACAATCCTAATGTTTATCAAGAGTGTTTGAATACATTGCGAGTACATTTGTTTCAAAATACGGCGAACCATAACTTTAAAACATTGAAAAATGTCTTATGGTATAGTCCAATTATATTGCTTTCCAAAAAACGTTCTGTAAGAAAAACCTTAAGACTTATAAAGAAGAGTATTTTTGTGTACTAAGTTTTATTAATAAAAAAAAAGAAAAATGTCTCAGGTTCTAGTATCCATAATCATTCCTGTATATAATAATAGTTGTACAGTAATTGAGACTTTAAATTCTATTAAACATCAAAGTTTCAGAAATTGGGAATGTATAGTTGTAGACGATGGTTCGAAAGATGATTCCTATATTATTATAGAGAAATTTATAAAAAGCGATAATCGTTTTAAACTTTTTAAGCGATCACAAAAGAGACCCAAAGGAGCAAATGCTTGTAGGAATATAGGTAAGGAGAATAGCCTTGGAAAGTTTATCCTTTTTATGGATGCAGATGACCTTCTAGAGCATTCTTGTCTAGAAGGTAGACTTAGCTATTTTAATGATGAATCTATAGATGCTGTTATTTTTGATACAGGTACTTTTAGAGAAGAACAAGATGAAATTAATATTTTTAATCGTTACCTAGAGTATTCTAATTGTCGTTCTTATTTAGACATGTTTTTGTCTTATGAAATTCCTTGGCATACAATGGGACCACTTTGGAAAGCAAAAAGTATTAAACAAATTGCATTTGATGAAAAATTACAACGTTTACAAGATCTAGATTTTCATATTAGAATATTGCAAACACCTAAATTAGACATTAAAAGGATTCATGTAATTGACAATTTATATAGGCTTACTAATAAAACACCTACCTTAAAAACTGTTAGAGTTGTTTATAAGAGTTCAATGTATTTTTTCAAAAAAATGTTTGTAAATGGAATTCAATACTCATCTGGTGATAAGCTTAAACGGTTTATGGTATTTCTTTTAATTAAGTTTTATTACAATAACTATACTCAGATGAATAAAGAAATTAAAGCTTTTGAAAAGTTAATGTTTAGTAATTTGAGTTTTAGTATTAGAGAAAAAACACTTTTGAGTTTAAAAAAGGCCAGTCATAAATTTAAGTTTCAGTCAATCAAAAATATTGGCATGAATGTTTTAAATAAATTAGTAAATAAAGAATTTTCCATTTAGGATAAATTAATTTTATAATAAATGAAGGTAAGTAACTGTATATTGCAAGATGCGAAATGATAAATTGGAAAACTTAATTACTATAGTCGTTCCTTGTTATAATCAAGGTCATTTTTTAGATGAAGCACTCCAATCTGTCGAAAAACAGAGTTATAAAAATTTAGAGTGTATCATTGTTAATGATGGTAGTGAAGATGATACCGAAATTGTTGCTAATATTTGGGTTCAAAAAGACAACCGTTTTAAATATATATCAAAAGAAAATGGTGGCTTATCTAGTGCTCGCAATTTAGGAATTTCTAAATCTCAAGGTAATTTTATCCTACCGTTAGACTCAGATGATATTCTTCATGAAAGTCTTTTAGAGTTACTTTTACCTGTGTTATTACATAATTCTAAAATTGGTATAGTTTCATGTTATGCTAAATATTTCAGAAAAAACATTCATGACGTTTTTTATAAATTAGAACCGGTTGGTAATACCTATAATGATATTATGTTCGAAAATAGAATGATGGCTACGTCATTGTATCGTAAACAATGTTGGGAGGAAGCTGGAGGTTATGATGAGAATATGACAAATGGTTTTGAAGATTGGGAGTTTTGGGTAAACGTAACAAAACGTGGATGGACTTTTGAGTTTGTTAAAAAACATTTATTCTTCTATAGAAAATCTAAAGATTCTATGCTTACCAACACTCTAAAGCATCATGTAGAAGATAACATGGAGTATATTTATAAAAAACACAAAACTATTTACATTAAGCACTTTGATGAAACTATATTCTATTTTATGTTTTTGATAAGACGATATAAATCAAGTGAGATAAAATTGAAAAACTCTTTAGAATATAAACTAGGCAAAGTTTTGTTGAAACCTTGGAATATATTGACTAAGTTGGTTGGTGAAAAATTTATATAAATATTTTCTGTGAAAATTTCAGTTGTAATACGTAACAAAAATCAAGTAGAAGCATTGTCCTTTTTGCTCAATAATTTAAACACCCGTTATGCAACTCAAATAGATGAGGTCATAGTTATAGATAACTTATCTAAAGATGGTAGTCAGGATATTGCAAAGCAATATGGAGCAAGAGTTGTTACGATTCAAAATTTCAGTTATGGCAGAAGTGCAAACCTTGCTGCATCTTCGGCTAACAGTGAAATAGTGGTGCTTTTTAGCGCGCATTCATATCCTGTTAGCCACGATTTCTTCAATTTAATTAAAAAGACATTTGAAAATGATTCAAATTTAGCAGGAGTAAGATGTCTTCATAATGCAAGTGATTATAGAAATTATATTAAAGAAATTCATCCAAAAAAGAATCCCAATACATCTGGTCTAATATTTTCTGGTTCAGCATTCAAAAGAAGTGTGTGGCAAAAATTACCGTTCAAAGAAAATGTTGCTACTTTCGAGGACAAAGAATGGTCAAGAAGGGTTTTATCTTTAGGATATCATATAGCTTTAGTGCCAGCTATATTTTGCTATGAAATTAAAAGAACCAAGTCTCAAAATTATTTTAGATTTAAAAATGATCTTGTAGGGAATTATCAACTTTGGGGGACAGCACCTTCTTGGAAAGGTACTTTTTGGGGTTTGTTAAAAGGTTTTCTTTGTTTAGGTTATAATGTGCTCATAGATATTTATTATTTACTGAAACGATTTTTTAGGCGCTTAGGATTTTTAATAAACAAACCGTCAGAATTAAAACCATAAGTGGTTAACTTTCGCATAAAAGAAACGTTAGTTTAAAGACTATTAAAATTTAAGATATTGCTTCATATTATATACCCATATCGTGATAGAGAATTAAGTAGAATAGAGAGGTCTTTAAATTCCCTTAACAATCAAACAAGCAAAAATTTTAATGTGTATTTTGTTGATTACGGTTCAGAACCTTCGCATGCTGAAAAAGTAAAACAATTAATTAAAAAATATGATTTTGCAACTTACACCTATTATTATACTCAGTACCAACCTTGGAATAAAAGCCGTGCGCTTAACAGTATTATAAAATCCTTAGATGATAATTATTGCTTTGTTGCAGATGTAGATATGATATTTAGGAATGATTTTGTGGGAATAGCTAATCAACTTCCAAAACCAAATACGGCAACTTATTTTAAAGTTGGTTTTTTAGATCAAGTTGAAACTCAAAAAGACAAAGAGTTTAAACATTACAGCATCAAATTTGAAAGCACGTCTGAAGCTACTGGTCTTACAATGTTTCCAGTCGAAAACTTAAAAAAAATACGTGGTTTCGATGAGTTTTACCACTTTTGGGGAAGTGAAGATACAGATGTGCATGTGCGATTAAAACATAGTGGCTGTGATGTCCAATTTTATGATAAGGATATATTAATGTTACACCAATGGCATGAATCTTACCGAATAAAAGAACAGGATAAACTTACAAAAGAGCTTCAATTGTCGCATATAGTTAGACTAAATTATCGCCACCTAAACCATGCAATTGATTCAAAGAAGACTATAGTAAATAAAAGTACTTGGGGAAATGTAATGACTAAATCTCAGTTTCAAGAGTTGGAAACTTGTGATACAGGAATGACATCAATATTAAATACCTTAGACCGCATTCAGCATTTTTTATATGTAGAATTACCTAATTTGGATACTGGTGTTCATAATTTTTTGTTTTACACATCTGACAAAGAAAAAAAACTAAAATATAGAATAAAAACTTATCTAGGATTACAAAGTGAGCTTTTTCTAACAATGAAAAAAATAAATGATATAATCCTATTGCATATGATAACTTTGTATAGAGACATACCTTATAATTATAAAGTTGATGCTCAATTAGGAGAAATATCTTTGACGCTTAAGATTGAATAAATATGAACAAAGTCTTTAAATACTTACGTTTCAAATTAGGTCTAACTAAAAAACTTAATATTCAGGATTTTAAATATTTACATAAATTAAAATCTGAAGAAAGTTCGGATTTTGAACGCTGGTCCTCTAATGAATCCTTGAATATTCATTGGAATGAAAGGACAAAAATATTAGGAGATAAAGTTCCTTATTATTCACGAGTTATCGAATTTGGCGCAGGTCATAATTTTCTTCAAGACTATTTGGATGATTCTATAGCATATACACCTTCAGATATTGTAAAGCGCTATAGAAACACCGTTGTCTATGATTTGAATAAAAAACCACTAGAACTAAAAATAGATGCTTTTAACGTAGCTATTTTTAGTGGCGTGTTAGAATATGTTTACGATGTTAATAATGTTTTTAAACAGTTGTCTAATAGTATTGAATATGTGTATTTATCCTATTGTTGTTCAGACCGCAGCAACCGCACAAGAGAAGCAAATGGTTGGTTAAGCGATTACTCGTATGCACAAATAGTTGCAATTTTTAATATTAATGGATATACAATTGAAGCAGAAGAGTCATGGGAAGATCACACATTATTTAGTCTTAAGAAAATATAATTGATATTGAAAACAATTGGCTTCATACCATTACGAAAAGGATCGAAAGGAATACCTGGTAAAAACAAAAAAGATTTGGCAGGAAAACCCTTGTATCAATGGGTTTTAGATGAAGCTATACATTCTAATTTAGATGAGGTTTTTGTTTTCACAGATGATGAGGAAATATTTAACAAAGTGTCTCAAAATTATGCATCACCAAAAGTAAAGGCGTTACCACGATCACAAAAAAGTGCATCAGACACTGCATCAACTGAATTTGCTATGATAGAGTTTGCTAAACAAATAGAGTATGATTTTGATATTATTTGTTTATTACAAGCAACTTCACCACTAACAACTACTAAAGATATTAATGCTGCATTAGTAAAAATGGAAAATGTAGAAATAGATAGTTTGGTTTCTGTAGTAAGAACAAACCGCTTTATTTGGAATGAAGATGGTACACCTCAAAATTATGATATTTATAACAGACCTAGACGCCAAGACTTTAATGGGCTGTTAATTGAAAATGGTGCTATATACTGTACAACGCAAAGTACCTTAAAGAGTTTTAGTAATAGATTGGGTGGCAATATAGAATTATTAGAAATGAAAGAAGAATCTTTAATGGAGATAGACAGTATTACAGATTGGAAAATTATTGAACAGTTATTATTAATTAAAAACAGTAACGTAAAACTATAACTTAAAATTTCAAAACTTTACATTTGTAACCTAACCAAATATGTAATGACTAACTACAAAGCTCCATTTGTAATTGCCGAAATAGGCTGTAATCATAAAGGTAATTTAGAAACAGCTAAAGAGCTAATTAAGGTTGCTAAAATATTTTGTAATGCTGATGCTGTTAAATTTCAAAAGCGTCACAATATAGAGTTGCTTACGAAAGAACAATATAACGCACCGCACCCAAACCCTATTAATTCTTATGGCGACACTTATGGTGCACATCGTGAATTTTTAGAATTTTCTTTAGAACAACATAAAGAGTTAAAAGACTATTGCGAATCTTTGGAGATAGTTTATTCTTGTTCTGTATGGGATACTACATCTGCAAAGGAGATTGCAAGTTTAAATCCTCAGTTTACAAAAATACCTTCGGCTTGTAATAATCACTACGAGATGTTGGCCTGGCTTTGCGATAACTATAAAGGAGAAATTCATATTTCAACAGGTATGACAACGGCCAATGAAATTGAAGAGATTGTTAGTTTTTTTGAAGAGCATAAACGCCAACAAGATTTAGTACTTTACAATTGTACTTCAGGATATCCTGTACCATTTGAGGATGTATGTCTTTTAGATATCGTAACCTTAAAAGAAAAATATGGCAAACGTATTAAACATATTGGGTTTTCTGGACATCATTTAGGAATAGCAGTTGATGTTGCTGCGTATACCTTAGGAGCTCATATTATAGAGCGTCATTATACATTAGACAGAACTTGGAAAGGCACAGACCACGCTGCATCTTTAGAACCTATGGGTTTAAGAAAATTATCTCGTGATCTTAAAGCGGTTCACGAAGCATTAACGCACAAATCACAAGATATTCTTCCTATTGAGAAGGTACAACGCGATAAGCTGAAGTATAGAAAGGACTAAACCTCAACATATGAGTAAGAAAATATTTGTCTTATTTCCAGATGGTGTTGGACTTCGAAATTTTGCGTTCACAAATTTCAAGGAAATTGGTGAAGATTTAGGTTTTGAAGTATTGTATTGGAATAATTCGATATTTCCATTAAAAGATAAACTCGATTATGATGAAGTGGTTATTGAAAACCGAAGCATACACCCTAAAACAGGAACACTTAATAGGGCTAGAAAACGAGTTGAGCTTGCATTGTCTAAAAAACGATTTAACGACAATGTGTATCCTACCTATCGATTTCCGCTTAGTTTTAAAACTTTAAAAGCAACACTAAAGAGCCTTTTTGTAAAATATCATGAAGTGACTCGTGCAACTCCTAAAGGATGGCAAAGCCTTATGGATGCAATGTACACTGCAGAACGTTCTACACAACGATATAAAGATTGTAAAGCACAGTTAGAAGAGCATCAGCCAGATCTTGTATTTTGTACAACACAACGCTCTACACAAGCTATTGCTCCGATGCTGGCAGCGCAAGATTTAGGTATTCCTACTGTGTGTTGGGTGTATAGTTGGGATAATGTTCCTAAGGGTATGAGTACTATTGAAGCAGATCATTATATTGTTTGGTCGCAATTAATGAAAGATGAACTTTTAAAGTATTATCCGAAAACCAATCCAAATCAAATTACGATTACTGGGACACCACAATTTGAACCTCATTACGATACCAAGTTAATACAAACTCGAGATCAATTTTTTAGTGACCACAATTTAGATATCGATAAGCGTTATATCTGTTTTTCGGGAGATGATGAAACAACATCGCCATTAGATCAATTTTACATAGAAGACGTTGCTAAAGCTGTAAGACAACTTAATACAGAAGGCTATAATCTGGGTATTATATTTAGAAAAGTTCCAGTTGATTTTTCTGGACGTTATGATGAAGTTTTGAAAAGTTATGCAAATGAAATAATTGCTATAGATCCACTTTGGGAACCAATGGGTAACCAATGGAATACGGTAATGCCAACAAAAGAAGATTTTAAGTTGTTAGTTAATACCTGTCATCATAGTGATTTAGTTGTTAATATATGCTCGAGTATGGTATTCGATTTTGCAATACATGATAAACCTTGCATTTATCCAAATTACGAACAACCACAACTAAAAAAAGGAGTGCGTGATATAGGTCAAAACTATAACTATGTACACTTTAGAACGATGCCTAAAGATGCAGTCGTTTGGGCTTTAAATAAAGCTGAAATTTATAAAGGAATTAAATCAGTTTTAGATGGTGCAGTTAATCCAGCTCCAATAGCTAAAGAATGGTTTAAAGTTATAAATCGACATCCTTGTAATTTGGCAAGTGAGCGTATTTGGGAAGCATTAAAAACATTTATGATTGAAAACTAAAATTTTAATCATATTAGCTGTTGTGGCATTAGTTTCTAGTCTTAGGTCATTACCTGTTTCATTAAATGGTGATGAGGTCACGTATTTCAAAATTGCAAATGAGATAGCTAATCATAATAGATTTTATCATAATGATTTACCAAGTATGGTAAGTCCTGTAATACCAACAATAATTTTAATTACTAGTTTTTTTAATCCAGATGAATCATTAATATGGTTATCAAAACTTTTAAGTTTTATCATAGCTATTTTAGGGGTGTTGTTTTTATTGAAATGTTTAAAGTTTTTTAATATATCTAACACTTTACTGTATTGCATTGTTGCTCTTACTATTTGTAATCCAGTATTTGTATCGTGGTCTTCAAGTTTATATCCAGAATCGATAGCTTTTTTCGGCTTTTGGATGTTCTTATATTATATCATAAAACTAGAACACGTAAAAGATTTATGCTATGCGTTGATAGCTGCAATACTTCTTGTGTTTACAAGGTATGTTTACGTTGTTTTACTCATCCCTATACTATTTACTATTTGGATAAAACGTAAATTATTAATTAGTAGTGTTCAAAATACTAAGTATTACTTGTATATTATCATAGTTGTTTTAATGTCAATACCTATGTTATACTGGATGCATTATATAATTGGTTTTTTAGGAGAGCAGTCAACAAGTATTAGTTATGTATCACGGTATGATCAAGGAGGAATTTGGGGGCAGATTAAAGTTGGTTTAGGTTTAGAAAAAGGAGTTGAGGTTTCTCGTATAAATGGCATTCCTGCATTTATTAATGTATTTTTCCCTATTAACGGATATAGAAATTGGTGGCTTAGTATACTACTATTAGCAGGTGTTATTTGGGGTTGGAGTGTAATGAAGTCTAGTAAGGCAAAACATATATTAATAATAACAACTAGTGTAATACTTATAAGTTATGTTTTTGCAGGAACAGGGTTTTCTAGATATTGGATGAATTTAATTCCCGTATTTTTAATAGGATTTATCACACTAGCTAAACGCTTTAAACTTTCGAGTAATCTAATAAGTATACTTTCAATACTATTATGCACATTATATGTCATTAATGAATTACGACTAGATATATTAATTATACAAAGAGATTGGTAAAGGCATTAAGTTATGAAACACCTTGTTATTTATTTTCCTGCACTCAATGAAGAAGCCACAATAGCTCAAGTCATTGAAGATACCAAACTCAAGTTTGAAGGTGTTTCAAAACTTACACATCTTGTAGTAGATGATGGCAGTCGAGACCGTACAGCTGCAATTGCAAAAAAGAGCGGAGCAACAGTTATATCACACAAAGAAAATAGGGGTGTTGGAGCAGCGTTTCAAACCGCTATTAAATTCACACTACAAATAAAAGCAGATGTTTTAGTAAGTTATGATGCAGATAATCAATTTAATGCTAGAGATATAAAAAATATAATTTTACCAATCATTAATGATACTGCAGATCTTGTTTTAGGCTGTCGTTTTGCAAATGGAAAACCAGAACATATGAGTGTCTTAAAATATAGAGGTAATAAGGTGGTGAATACAATAATCTCTACAATAAGCAAAACTAAAATTGAAGATGCATCTTGTGGCTTTAGATCATATTCTCAAGAGGCACTTCTAAATCTAAACTTACACGGTAATTTTACATATACACATGAAACCATATTAGATTTAATTGATAAAGGTTTATCTGTAATTCAAATACCAATTGGTGTTACATATTTTAAGGAAAGAAAGTCTAGAGTGGCATCAAGTATCTATAAATATGCTATAAGAACGTCTAGAATTATCTTTAAGAGCTTTAAAGATTATGCACCATTTTATTTTTTTGGTAGATTAGCGCTCTTTGTTTTAGTAATAGGTTTTCTGTTTGGTGGCTTTGTGATATGGCATTGGTTTTCAACCGGATTTATATCGCCCTACAAGAGTATTGGTATTGTAGGTTTGGTATTAGTGGGTATGGCTTTATTGTTATTTATACTTGCTTTAATAGCAGATATGCTGGGAAGATTGAGAAGAAATCAAGAACGTATTTTGTACCAACTTAAAAAACAAACTTCTGAAAACTTTATTAAATAAAAATAATCAGAAAAAACTTTTTAGGTACATAAGTGTTAGCTTTTTAAGCTATTCTTTTGTATTTATGGGGTTGTATATTTTAATAGATGTATATGTAGTGAGAGAGTGGCTAGCATTTATGATTATCTATGGCATTGCTTATTTATTTCTATATTTTATACAGAGAAAGTTTATTTTTCAGTCAAAGCATTCAATAAGAATATTTGTAAAGTTTATAGCATCATTAATATGCTTTTATATAATCGCAAATGTTCTTTTCAATTTATTAATCTATTTTGAGATTGTTTATGGGTTAGCAACGATTTTTACTATTATTACCTTATTTCCAATTCGTTTTTTTGTTTCTAATAAAATTGTTTTCAAGTAAATACTCATGCAAGAAAAAGTTGATCATAGTAATTTAATAGCACAACCAGAACAGGAGGATTTTAAAGGTAAGTATGAAAATAATAGCTTTATAGCTAAATATTTGATAGATGGGTATTTTGAAGCTGTTAGGGATCTAATTTCTAAAATAAATATATCTACAGCTCATGAAATAGGAGCTGGTGAAGGATTTTCTACGATGCGTTTAAAACATATGGTTAGTCACCTTACAGCATCAGAATATGTAGATGCACTATTAACTAATACTAAAGCCAATAATCCAGATATAGAGATTGCACAAGAAAGTGTTTATGATGTTAAATTAGATGACGAATCTGTAGATCTTGTCTTTTTGTTAGAAGTGTTAGAACACCTAGATCATCCAGAAGTTGCTCTTTCAGAAATTAAAAGAGTTACTAATAAGTATTTAATTTTAGGAGTACCAAGAGAGCCACTTTGGCGCCTTCTAAATATGAGTAGACTTAAATACTTAAGTGATTTTGGAAATACACCAGGACATTTAAATCATTGGTCTAAAACAACTCTTGTAAAGTTTATTGAGAACAATTTTGGAAAAGTAATTGCTATAAAAACGCCTTTACCTTGGATTATTGTTTTAGCAGAAAAACAAAAAGAGGAAATTTTATAATGAACATAATAAGACATTATAAAACAGTTAATTAAATTTTATGCACATAGCTTTCCTTACTCCAGAATTCCCGCATGAGGCAACTAGTAAAGTAGGTGGTTTAGGTACTAGCATCTATAATTTAGTTAGTGCATTGGTACTGGAAAATGTACGAGTTACAGTATTTTGCTACTCGCAGCTTAAAGACGCAATTTATGATGAATCTGGTTTTCAACTGCAACTTATAAAAAAACGAGACTACCCGATAGGTGGTTGGTATTTATATAGAAAATATATTAATAGCTATGTAAGCAAGCAAATTAATCAAAATCAAATCGATATCATTGAAGCACCAGATTGGACAGGTATTACTGCTTTTATGAGCTTCAAGATACCTTTAGTTATTCGCTTTCATGGATCAGACACCTATTTTTGCCATCTTGAAAAACGTAAACAAAAATGGAAAAACCATTATTTAGAGACTAAAGCATTTTCAACAGCGCAAGCCTTTATTGCACCAACTGACTTTGCGGGAAAGTTGAGCAAACAACTTTTTAAAATAAAAAATAAGCGTATTCAAACCATACATTACGGCTTAGATATAAAACGTTTTGAGAATACACAACCACTAAATTATAATCAGGGTGAAATCTTATATTTAGGTACTATAATCCGTAAAAAAGGAGTTTTTGAATTACCTCAAATTTTTAGTCTTGTAAAACAAAAATTCCCTAATGCAAAATTAAAACTTATAGGTTCAGATAGTCAGGATGCAAAAACACAGAAATCTACTTGGCAGATTTTAAAAGAACAATTTCATCCTGATGATAATTCTCAAGTATCTTATTTAGGAAAAATACCCTATGAAGAGGTAGAACAGCATATTAATTCTGCCAATGTTTGTGTTTTTCCTACCTATGCAGAAACTTTAGGTATGGTAACTATAGAATCTATGGCTTTAAAAAAAGCAGTTGTTAATAGTAATATTGGTTGGGCGCAAGAATTAATGGAAGATGGTAAAAGTGGCTATTTAGTACATCCTCAATCTCATAAAGAATATTCAGAGAAAATAGTGTCACTACTTAATGATCAAGAAAAAACGCTTCAATTTGGAAAGCAAGCAAGATTATTTGTAGAAACTCATTTTAATATCATAACTCAAGCTCAAAAAAACATTGATTTTTACAAGGCTCTCATATGATTATATTATTACATAAAGACAACTGTGTTGATGCCATTTTTTATGATAACAAAAGGATAAATAAATATCATGAATTAAAAGCTACTGAAGCACTATTTAAAATTGCAAAAGATTTTTCAGACCAAATTTTAGTATGGGCAGACTCTCGACTTATTGGTAATATTCCAAAAACCGAGATCAATTCGTTAATGTTACATGAGCGTTGCATGATTAGCTTTGGAAATTTATTTTCTATACCAAAATCTATTGGTTACATACATAATTCACCTTTTATAAAGGTAAATAATAAGGTAAAATACCCAACTTGGCAAATGAGCTCAAATTTAGGAAGCATTTTTGGGCATCAGCTATTGTTGTTTGAAGATGTTGCGAACAATAGCCAAGGTCTTGACTATTTACTTAGCTCAATTGCTAAATTAGGACAGCCACTTGGTCTTTGTTGTTATCGTTTGCCATTAAAGACTTCAATAAACACATCCTATTCACTAGACACTAAAGCACTTTTTAGTTTTGTACGAGAGCATTATAGCTTAAAATGGTTAATTCTATTGCTTTGTAGTATATTAAGATTTGAAAAGAGGTTTCCTGTTTTAAGTTTTTCTAAAGCCTTATTATTTCAACGTCAAATCAAGCCAAGATTTAAATTAACTAGTCTAAAAAGTGAAATACTCAATCTTGACAAGATTAATATTGACGTCATTATACCCACAATAGGACGAAAAACGTACCTTTTAGATGTTCTAAAAGACTTTGCGAAGCAAACAATACTTCCGAAGAAGATTATTATTGTCGAGCAGAATCCAGAGGAAAATTCTACTACAGATTTGGATTTTATAACAACTGAAACTTGGCCATTTAAAATTGTACATAAATTTATTAACCAGACAGGTGCTTGTAATGCAAGAAATATAGCTTTAAAAGAGGTTTCTTCAAATTGGGTATTTTTAGCAGATGATGATAACAGGTTCAAAGAAACATTAATTGAAGATTGTTTTAAAACACTTACCACGTATAATGCAAAAGCGCTAACGACCAACTATCCTCAAAAAGGAGAAACCACAACTAGTGATGAGGTTATACAATGGTCAACGTTTGGATCTGGTAATAGCATCATACATGTCTCATGTTTAACGTTTGCTAAGTTTAATGAAGCGTATGAACATGGTTATGGTGAGGATGCCGATTTTGGCATGCAACTTCGCAACAATGGGATTGATGTTTTATATGATCCAAACATCAAGATTTTACATCTAAAAGCACCAATAGGTGGTTTTAGAAAACCAGTCAAATTCAAATGGGATAACGATGATTTAAAACCAAAACCTTCGCCAACGGTTATGTTATTTCATTTAAAACACAGAACACTGCAGCAAATTAAAGGCTATAAGTTGTTACTTTTCTTAAAATACTATAGAAAGCAAAGCATCAAAAATCCAATTCGCTATATTAGAGTCATGAAAAAACGATGGAACGCTAGCGTTAAATGGGCAAACCATCTTGAACGTAATTCAAATTGAACTTCGCTTTAATCATCTGTACCTATCATCGACCGCAGCCACTTTTAAATTTATTAAAATCGGTTAGAGAGCAAAGTTTGTATCCTAATGATATTATAATTGTAGACGGATCGGCTGATAAAAATACAGAGGAGATATTGAATGCAAATTCATTTAAAAATCTAAGATATTTTAAGGTTTCTGAAACTGAACGTGGCTTAACAAAACAACGAAATATTGGTATTTCAAAACTTCAAGATTCTGAAACCATTGCTTGCTTTTTAGATGATGATATCATTCTGAAACCAGATTATTTTCAGAAATTAATTGAAACTTATAATGAACATCCTCAAGCATTAGGTGTTGGTGGTTATATTGTGAATGATGTTGAATGGAAACCAATACCAAAAAATTACATCACGCCAATTAACGAGTTTAGCTCCGACGGTTTTGCAAGACCAGATGGCTCTCGGTTTATATTAAGAAAACGATTAGGATTAGATGCCGATAGACCACCTGCGCATCTCCCAGAATTTTCACACGGTAGAAGTGTTAGTTTTTTACCGCCAAGTCATAAAACCTATCCAGTAGAGCAAATTATGGGAGGTGTGTCATCCTTTAAAACAGAGATTCTTAAAAAATATCCGTTTTCTGAATATTTTGAAGGCTATGGTTTATACGAAGATGCAGATTATACCTTGCGCCTATCAAGTATAGGAAAACTATATGTCAATACAGCTGCCCAATGTGAACACCATCACAATGCTTCAGGTCGACCAAACCAGTTTAAGTATGGAAAAATGGTCGTAAAAAATGGATGGTATGTATGGCGAGTACGTTGGCCAAAACCAAGTTTAAACGCTAAATTGAAATGGCACGCCATTGTTTGGTTATTAACAATAATTAGATTAACCAATGTTTTTACGACAAATGAAAGTAAAAAAGCGCTTACAGAAAGCTTAGGTCGTATAGTTGCTTGGTGGCAATTATTGTTTGTGAAACCTAGACATAATGATTATTAATTTAAAGCGATAACAACTAAGCCTCCAAAAAAAAATATTTTATCTTGAAATTCTGCATTATCACACATACAAAACATTATCTCTCAAACAATGAGGTGTTTGCTTATGCGCCTTATGTTCGGGAAATGAATTTATGGTTAAAACATGTTGATGAGGTTGAAATAGTAGCACCTAAAACCCAAAATAATTCTTCAATATTTAAAGCCTATAGGCATGATGATATTAAGTTAAAAGAAGTCGATTCATTTTCGCTTTTAGGTATTTTGGCATGTTTTAAAACGCTTTTTATTTTACCTAAAGTTCTTTATAAGATTTATAAAGCAATGAAACACGCAGATCATATTCATTTGCGTTGTCCAGGTAATATAGGATTGTTAGGGTGTTTTGTACAAATTTTGTTTCCAGATACACCTAAAACTGTAAAGTATGCGGGAAATTGGAATCCTGATGCTAAACAGCCTTGGAGCTATAAACTGCAAAAACGTATACTGTCAAATACAGCGTTAACAAAAAATTGTAGTGTATTGGTATATGGCGAATGGCCAAAACAAACTAAAAATATAAAGACATTTTTTACAGCCACATACTTTGAGATTGAAAAAAAACCTATTAAAGAACGAGGCTATTCTAGTACTCTAAACTTTATGTTTGTAGGAACACTTTCTAATGGAAAACAACCCTTAAGAGCAATTCAACTTGTTGAGGATCTTTTAAAAAGTGGAAGAGAAGCGAGTTTAGAAATTTATGGTGAAGGCGACCAAAGAGATTCTCTTGTAAAGTATATTAAGCTAAAACATCTTTCTGATTACATAATATTAAAAGGTAATCAATCAGCAGAAGTTATAAAGAATGCTTATAATACATCACATTTTTTAATACTACCAAGTAAATCTGAAGGTTGGCCAAAAGTTGTGGCAGAAGCCATGTTTTGGGGTTGTATACCTATTACGACACCAGTATCTTGTGTGCCTTGGATGTTAGATTATGGTAAACGTGGTTTCATAATTGATTCTTACTTTAAGCTAGAATCAATTGTTGAAAATACCAAGCATTTAAAAAATATGTCCCATTTAGCATCTGCTTGGTCTAGAACGTATACTTTAGATAAACTTGAATTAGAAATAAAAAAATTACTCTTTTAACGTAATTGTTTTATCTGTATTTACAATAAAGTGAGACTCATCAATTGGTTGTTGTACTATAGAAACAGCTTCTTGAATTGATTTGAAGTAAGGTGAAAACTCAATCTCATTTCTTAAACTAATGGCTTTAGCTTCGTTTACATACAAATTCCAAAAACCACTTTTGTTATTTTTGTAAAGTTCAGTATCAAGAGAATACTTCGGGTTATAATGGTAAGTGCCAGTAATTGATGTATAAAATTCTTCTGAATTTAAAGGTTCATAACTCATCGTGATAGATGAACACTCTTCACCTAAAATATATTTTTTAGGCTCTAAGTCTTTTTCGAAAATCAATAATTTTTCTTTAACTACAGATATGTCTTCCTTAGTAATGGTATCATTATTTTGATATTCTGTATAAGAAAAGCCTTATTAAGGTTTACTATCACCTTCATCCATCCCGAAGAGCCTTTTGCATTATATATTAATGCATACTTATCTGGTTTAATGTAGGCAGTACAGGAATCACCAAGCTCTTTGGCTAGCATCGCTGTATCTATATTATCGTGTAATGAGATAAAAGTATTCTTGTAATCTATTTGTCCTTCAAAAAAATCTTGAGCAAAAGTTACTTGAAAAACAAGACAAATTATAAGAGTTATAATTCCTATTCTCATATTAAGAAACAACATCTTTTATACGCTGTAAAGCTTCTTTAATTTGGTCTTGGCTTGCAGCATAAGAAATTCTAATACAGTCTGGATTACCAAAAGCATCACCAGTAACAGTAGCAACTAAAGCCTCTTCTAATAAAAACATAGAGAAATCTGTAGCATTTTCAATCTTATGACCTTTTAACGTCTTACCAAAGAAAGAAGATACATTAGGAAATACATAAAAAGCACCTTGTGGCTCTGTTGTTTCAAAGCCTTCTATGTTATTTAATAAACCTAAAATAAGTTGACGACGCTCTTTAAACTCATCAATCATAAATTGAATATTACTCACAGGAGCTTCTAATGCCGTAATTACTGCACGTTGCGCTATACAGTTAGCGCCACTAGTAATTTGACCTTGCATCTTATTACATGCACGAGCAATATATTCTGGAGCTCCAATATAACCTATTCTCCAACCTGTCATAGCAAAAGCTTTTGAGACACCATTTACTACTACGGTACGGTCATACATATCCTCAAATTGTGCCATAGAAAAATGTTCTCCAACAAAATTTATGTGCTCGTAAATTTCATCGCTCACCACAATAATATTAGGGTAGTCTACTAATACATCTGCTAAGGCTCTTAACTCTTGCTTGCTATAAAGCATACCACTTGGATTACAAGGAGAACTAAACCAAATCATTTTAGTTTTAGGAGTAATAGCAGCACGTAATTGCTCTGCTGTCATTTTAAAATCTGTTTCAATAGAAGTTGCTACTTCAACAGGAACACCTTCACCAAGTTTTACAATTTCGGCATAGCTTACCCAATAAGGACAAGGTAAAATAACTTCATCTCCTTTGTCTAGCAATACCATAGCAACATTAGCTAAAGATTGTTTTGCTCCAGTAGATACCACAATTTGATTGCGATTATAAGTAAGAGTATTGTCTCTTTTAAACTTTGTAATTACTGCATCTTTAAGTTCAACATAACCATCAACAGGTGTGTAACCATTATAATTATCATCTATGGCTTGTTTTGCAGCATCTTTTACAAAATCTGGTGTATTAAAGTCTGGCTCTCCCAAACTTAATCCTATAATATCTTTACCTTCTGCTCGTAACTCTCTAGCCTTGGCTGCCATAGCCAATGTTTGAGAGGTTTGCATGCTGTTAATACGTTCTGAAAGTTGAGTAGTTGTTGTTTGTAACATTATGCCGCTATTGTTGGTTTAGCGCCCATTTGCTTTAAGTGCAGGAAATGAGCTTTTATTGCGCTTCTAGTTGTTTCGTATTCGTGATAAGGAAGATTAAATTCCTTTGCAGTATTTCTTACTATTTCTGAAATCTTAGTATAATGTATATGACTAATATTTGGAAATATATGGTGTTCTACCTGATGGTTTAAACCACCTGTAAACCAGTTTACTATTTTATTTTTTGTTGAAAAGTTAGTGGTGGTCATTAATTGATGAATTGCCCACGTATTTTTCATATTACCGTCTTCATCTGGTAATGGCATTTCTGTATGATCTACAATATGTGCTAATTGAAAAACAACACTTAAAATAAGACCTGCTGTATAATGCATTACAAAAAAGCCTATAAGAACCTGCCACCAAGCAAGGTTGCTAAACAGTATTGGGATTACAATCCACAATGTCACATAGATTAGCTTTGTAATAGCTATGGTACTCCATTGTTTTAATGGACTAGGCAGCTTTCCATATGATAATTTTTGAGCTAAGTAACGTCTAGATTGTTTGAAGTCTGTAGTAATAGCCCAATTAAATGTTAACAGTCCATAAAGAAAGATTGAGTAATAATGCTGAAATTTATGAAACTTACGCCATTTTGCGTGTTCAGAAAATCTTATAACACGTCCGGCATCTAAGTCTTCATCGTGTCCATGTACATTAGTATAGGTGTGGTGTAAAACATTATGTTGTACCTGCCAATTGTAAACATTACCAGCTAAAAAGTAAATGGTGCCACCCATAACTTTATTTACCCAAGATTTCTTGGAGTAAGAACCGTGATTACCATCGTGCATAACATTCATTCCTATTCCAGCCATACCAACACCCATGACAATACTTAAAAGAATCTTCCAAAGAAAGCCAATATTAAGTGTTAGGATTAAAAAATATGGTGCTAAAAATAGCGTGAACATGACAATGGTCTTAAGGTGTAATTGCCAGTTACCGGTACGTTTAATATCATTTTCCCTAAAGTAATTATTAACGCGCTTGTTAAGGGTTCTAAAAAATTTTTTAGAATCTACTCTTGAGAAACGTAGAGGTTGTTGTTGCATAATTTTGTATGATTTACAAAAGTAAGAAATAAAGACTTAGTCGAGTTTAGCTTGCTTAATTATTAACGTAAACTTCAACTAATCATTTTGTAGTAATTAAAATAAAAAAAAATAATTATGTATGTAATCTTAGGGGATTAGTACACTTAGTCTAAGAATATATGTCTTAATTACAGTGTGTTAAGTGAGGTGTTGCGATAAATCATTAGTTTAAAACTATTTTATGCTGTTTTAAAACCTTATTACTATGATTAATATTACACATTTTACTTATTCAAATTGTGGATAATCATCTAATTTAAAATCGTGTTTAAGAAAAAGAGATTCTGTAACTAAAGTACCATCAGTATAATCTGTTATATGTAAATTTCCATATCTACAGATAAAAAAAGCAAAGCGTTGTTGTTTATCAAACCACACGGTAAACTCAGGAAAATTTAGATCTTCTGTAGCAAGCGTATAGATTATATGTATAAACTCATTTAAATCTGTAAGAGAAACTTCAAGAGCTTCAGTATGGGTTTTTGTAGGAATATGTGTTGCCAAATTCTTATAAGCTTCAGCAATATCGGCGTAGGTAGAATTTTTACTAGAGAAAAAATCTAATTTTATAAACGGTATAAGTATTAATGCTTCGCAATCAATTTCAGTAAATACAGCTTTTAACTTATCTGAAATTTCTAAAGGATGTAACGCTTTTTGATCACTTGATACTCTCACGCAAAAATTATGTGTGTTGTAATCTTTTACAGTTAATGATATAGCATCAAATTTTGAAGTGTAACTTTCTTCCTCATCTTCATCATAAAATGACTGTTGAATACCGTGTATATGAGACGCTAATATTTTATACTGCTTGAATACATCTTGTCTGTCTAGTAACTTCATTTAAAATTGTAAATGTGTAGTTATATATTATTACACCTAAAGATACTGTTTTTAGGTAGAAAGAACTTTTAGGTGTTAAAGGTAATCATCTCTAAAAATTCATAACCTTCAAGCAATGATTTCATTACTTTTGCATAAAATTTTAGACCATTGAAAGAGATCATTCAACATTTTCCAGATTTAACAGAGTTACAGTTAGAGCAATTCTCTAAAATAGGTGACCTATATAAGGATTGGAATCAGAAAATAAACGTCGTGTCCCGTAAAGATATAGATGAGATTTATTCTCGTCACGTCTTACATTCTTTAGGTATAGCAAAAGTGATGTCTTTTAAAGATGGCGCAAAGGTTATGGATGTAGGAACTGGTGGTGGTTTTCCTGGAGTTCCTCTTGCTATACTTTTTCCAGAAGTACAATTTCATTTGGTTGATAGTATAGGTAAAAAAATAAAAGTTGTAGATGAGGTTGTTGAAGGTCTTGGGTTAACTAATGTAAAAACAAGTCACAGCAGAGTAGAGGAAATAAATGATACCTATGATTTTATTGTAAGTCGTGCTGTTGCTCATATGGAAACCTTTACACATTGGATAAAAGGTAAGGTTGCCAAGAAAAGTAACCACGAACTTAAAAATGGTATTCTTTATCTTAAAGGAGGCGATTTATCTGAAGAGCTTCAAAATTTTCCTAAGGCTACTATTTACGAGTTAACAGACTTTTTTAAAGACGAGTTTTTTGACACTAAAAAAGTAGTGCACTTACCAATTAAGTATAAGCCTTAAGCTGGTTGTTTAGAGGTGAGTTCTCTAAATAAATCTTCTAAATTCTTATTTTTCTGATTAAGCTGAAGAGTTTTTAAACCATTATCATGTGCAAAATCAAAAACGGAAGGTCTCATGTCTTCTGTGGTATCAAACTCTAACTCGTAAACAAAGCCTATGGTGTTTTTAGCACTTGTAAGATTTGGCATACGCTCTATGGCAACAGTTTCTACGCGATAATCAAACTCTACCTCAATAATTTGTTTTTGGTTTTTACGTAAATCAGATAAAGATTCGTCTGCTACAATTTCACCGTTGTTAATTATTATAACACGATCACAAATAGCCTCAACCTCTTGCATGATATGCGTTGATAAAAACACAGTTTTATCAACCCCAGAAGTTTTAATAAGTTGTCTTATATCTACAAGTTGGTTAGGGTCTAAACCGGTTGTTGGTTCATCCAATATAAGTACATCAGGATTGTGTAATAATGCACTGGCCAAACCCACACGTTGCCTGTATCCTTTAGAGAGTGCACCTATTTTTTTGTTAGCTTCCGGTAATAGGCCAGTCTCGGTAATAACAGATTCAATAGTATTTGTGTCAACAGTATTCACTTTTGCACAAAAGCTAAGGTATTCTCTCACATACATATCTAGATATAGTGGGTTGTGTTCTGGTAAATACCCAATACGTTTCTGTACTTCTAATTTATGTTCGCTAACTTCAAAATCGCATACTTTTGCAGAGCCTTCAGTAGCTGGAAGATAGCCGGTCAAGATTTTCATTAATGTCGATTTTCCTGCACCATTTGGTCCTAAAAATCCAACTATTTCACCTTTGTCAACAGAAAAAGAAACAGAGTTTAAAGCTTTTTGAGTTCCATAAAGCTTTGTGAGATTAGAAATCTGTATAGACATATATAAGGATTAAAGTAAAGTTTAGTCTTGTGTGAATAACAAAAATATTCAACTCAAACGTTGTAACGAAAATTATTACAGATTAATTGCTGTAATTATTTGTTTCGTAAAATAATAATGATACTTTAGCATTCATAATGAGCAACAAGACATTACATACAGCATTTTATTTCTGGTATTTTTTCTTTCTGAAATGATATCGGGATAAATCTATGTATATATATAATACAATTCCCGATTCATATGAGTCGGGAATTTTTTTTGCTTAAAACTGAAAACTGAAAATTTTAAATGATGACAAATACAATTGCTATACAAGGCATAAAAGGCTCTTTTCACCATCAGGTTGCCCAACATTATTTTGGAGATACATACCAATATGATGAGTGTTTGTCTTTTGATACATTAGTGTCATCTATATTAAATGGAAAGTCAGATTATGCTGTAATGGCAATAGGAAACTCAATAGCAGGAACCATTTCACCAAACTATAGTTTAATAGATGCTCATAACTTAAATATTATAGGAGAAAGCTATATAAACATAAGTATGAATGTAATGGCACTTAATGGACAAACTCTAAGCGATATTAATGAAGTGGCATCTCATCCTATAGCATTGTTACAATGCAAGGCCTTTTTTAAAGACTATCCGCATATTAAATTAGTAGAAGATAATGATACGGCAGAGGTTGCTAAAAGAATTTCTGAAGGTCAATTAAAAGGTATCGCCGCAGTAGCAAGTCCTATTGCTGCCAACTTGTATGATTTAGACATTTTAGCAAAAGATATTCATACCGTTAAAACCAATCAGACTCGATTTTTAATTTTAGAAGCTAATAAAGCCAAACGTAAGGACACTATTAATAAAGCGTCTTTAAAGTTGGTAGTTGGTCATCAAAAAGGAAGTTTAGCAACAGCTTTAAACGTGTTGAGTGATTGCCAATTAAATCTCACAAAAATACAGAGTATACCCATAATAGATCAACCTTGGAGTTACGCCATGTTTGTTGATGTAACTTTTGAAAATGTAGAAAACTACGATAAGGCTATAGAGGTATTAGGGGTAATGATTGAAGATGTGAAAATCTTAGGCGAATACAAGAATAAATTAGAAGCATAATTAAAGAAATTATGAAGCCAGCAAACAGGTTACAACATATAAAAGAATATTACTTTGCTACAAAGTTACGTGAGGTAAGAGCTATGGTAGCTGCAGGAAAACCTGTAATAAATATGGGTATAGGCAGTCCAGATGGCGCACCACCACAAGCAGCTTTTAAAGAATTGCAGCGTACACTTTTTGAGCCCAATGCACACCAATACCAATCTTATAAAGGCTTGCCACAGTTGCGAGAAGCAATGGCACAATATTATGCAACATATTTTAATGTAAATCTGCAGCCAGATTCAGAAATACAACCTTTAATGGGAAGTAAGGAAGGTATCACACATATCTCTTTGGCATTTTTAAATCCTGGAGATCAAGTTTTAGTTCCTAATCCTGGATACCCAACGTATACATCTGTATCTAAATTAGTAGGAGCAGATCCTATATTTTACACCTTAGAAGAAGCAAATAATTACTTGCCAGATTTTGAAGCTTTAGAAAAGACAGATTTAACCAAGGTAAAATTAATGTGGCTTAATTATCCACACATGCCTACTGGCGCTTTGGCAACTAAAACGGTATTTAAAAAACTTATTGCTTTTGCTAAGACGCATGATATTTTAGTGGTGAATGATAATCCATACAGTCATATTTTAAATAATGAACCCTTAAGTATATTATCTATTCAAGGAGCAAAAGAAGTTGCATTAGAGTTAAATTCTTTAAGTAAGAGTTTTAATATGGCAGGATGGCGAGTAGGAATGTTGTCTGGATCTAGTGAGTATATAAATCATGTTATGAAAGTGAAAACACAAATGGATAGCGGTATGTTTCTGCCATTGCAAATGGGAGTTGTACAAGCATTACGTACTAATCATTCTTGGTTTACATCCTTAAATAACGTGTATGCAGAACGTAAACAGCTACTATTAAAATTAGTTGATCTATTAAATTGTGAGGTTGTAGCCTCAAAAGCAGGAATGTTTGTCTGGGCAAAATTGCCAAAAGGTGAAACTTCTGAAGCTTTTATTGATCATTTACTTCAAAAACATCATATTTTTGTGGCACCAGGAACCATATTTGGTTCTCAAGGAGAAGGTTTTATAAGATTTTCTCTATGTGTCACCAAAGAACACATAAAAGAATCTATTAACCGAATAAAACATCAAGTAGTCATTTAAGTAAATACCAATCCTATTTACAATAATTGACACTGAAATAAACCTTATGGAAAATAAAAAAGAATTACGCAATTGGTTAGACGCCTTTGGATTAGATCATCCTTTGGTTATTGCAGGACCTTGTAGTGCAGAAACAGAGGATCAAGTCTTAAATATAGCACACCAATTAAAAGATAGTGATGCAACTGTACTACGTGCAGGTATATGGAAACCTCGTACTCGACCAGGAAATTTTGAGGGCGTAGGCGCACTAGGATTAAAGTGGTTGCAACGTGCTAAAGAAGAAACAGGAATGCTAACTACTACAGAGGTTGCAAATGCAAACCATGTAGATTTAGCTCTAAAACACGATATAGATATATTGTGGATAGGTGCTCGTACAACGGTATCTCCTTTTATTGTACAAGAAATTGCAGATGCGTTAAAAGGAACAGATAAAACGGTATTAATTAAGAATCCTGTAAATCCAGATTTAGCATTATGGCTAGGTGCCGTAGAGCGTTTTTATACAGCAGACGTAAAAAATCTAGGTGTGATACACAGAGGTTTTTCTACATATGAGAAAACACGCTACCGTAATAATCCTGAATGGCAAATACCAATTGATTTGCAACAGCGTTTTCCAGATTTACCATTAATATTAGATCCATCTCATATTGCAGGTCGTCGTGATATAATTTTCGATCTTTGCCAAACAGCATTAGATTTAAATTATGATGGGTTTATGGTTGAAACTCACCATACACCAGATGAAGCTTGGAGTGATGCTGCACAGCAAATTACACCAGATGCTTTAAAACAAATGACGGTTGATTTACGCATACGTAAAGAAGAAGGTCAAGAAGCAGAATTTAGAAATAAGATTAATACCTTAAGGTCTAAAATAGATATTATAGATCATCAAATTATCGAGCATTTAGGAAAACGAATGCGCGTTGCAGATGAGATAGGACACCTAAAGAAAGAAAACAACGTTGCGATTTTACAAACTAAGCGTTGGAATGAAATCTTAGGGAAAATGATTTTAATGGGAGAAGAACAACATTTAAGTGAAGAGTTTATCTTAAAAGTATTTAAAGGCATACATCAAGAATCTATAAACCACCAAAAAAAGGTGATTAATAATTAATTTGAAAGGAACAGTATACAAATCGACAGGAAGTTGGTACACCGTTAAGGCAGAAAACGGTACGTTTTACGAATGCCGTATTAAAGGTAAATTCCGAATTCAAGGTATTAAAAGTACCAATCCAGTTTCTGTGGGTGATCACGTAAAGTTTGATATTGAAACTAAAGGCGATGATACTATTGGTGTTATAAAAGATATTGAGGAGCGCGAGAATTATATAGTAAGAAAATCTGTAAATCTCTCTAAGCAAACGCACATCATAGCATCTAACGTAGACATCGCCTTTCTTTTAGTTACCCTTAATAATCCGCCTACATTTACCACATTCATAGATCGGTTTTTGGTAACAGCCGAAGCTTATCATATAAATGCTATTCTCCTTTTTAATAAGATAGATACTTACTCCGAAGAAGAATATGGCGAGGTTAAGTACCTTATGCACCTTTATGAAACTATTGGTTATAGGTGTATAGAGATTTCTGCTAAAACAGGTTTAAATATAGATGAGGTTAAAGAAGTGATGACAGCAAAAACTAGTATGTTTTCTGGTCATAGTGGCGTTGGTAAAAGTACTTTGGTAAATGCTATTGAAGAAAACCTTAACCTTAAAACCACCAAGATTAGTGAGAGCCATTCACAAGGTCAACATACTACCACATTTGCAGAAATGTTCGATTTATCTTTCGATGCCCGTATAATAGATACACCAGGAATTAAAGGTTTTGGTGTGGTAGATATAGACAAAGAAGAACTTGCAAATTACTTTCCAGAGTTTTTCGAGCTTAAATCAGAATGTAAATTCAACAACTGTTTACACATTAATGAGCCAAAATGTGCTGTAAAAGATGCCTTAGAAGATGGCAAGGTAGCGTGGAGTAGGTACAAAAGCTATTTACAGATTCTTGAAGGTGAAGAAGAACACTACCGTAAAGATATTTACGAGAAATAATTTTTTACTATGAGAGCAGTTATACAACGTGTAACAAAGGCATCAGTAACAATAAATGGTTCTATAAATGCTGAAATTAATCAAGGATTATTAATTCTGTTAGGTGTTGGTGTAAATGACACTTCAGAAGATATTACTTGGCTAAGTAATAAAATAGCAAACCTTCGTATTTTTAGTGATGAAGATGGTAATATGAACTTGTCTTTAAAAGCTATAAATGGTAATGCTATTGTAGTATCTCAGTTCACCTTATTTGCTTCAACCAAAAAAGGAAACAGACCAAGTTTCTTAAATTCAGCTAAGCCAGAACAAGCCATTCCATTGTATGAAGCCTTTGTAAAACAATTGGAAACAGATTTAGGTAAACCTATTGGTACAGGTATTTTTGGAGCCGATATGAAAGTAGAGTTGCTAAATGATGGTCCTGTTACTATTACTATAGACACAAAGCATAAAGAGTAGTTCCTAAATCTTTTATTATTCCGTAATTTTAGACAATCACAAAAGTTACACTACCTAAGTTTTGTGTTTCAGAACTGTATCTAAACTTTCAAACCAATACTATTGAACTCTCATAACACACAATCCTCAATATTAATTATTGGAGCAGGACTATGCGGAAGCCTTTTGGCATTACGTATGGCACAACGTGGCTACCAAGTACAACTTATAGAAAAACGACCAGATTTACGTGAAGTGCACCAAGATGCGGGACGTAGTATTAACCTAGCTTTTAGTGATAGAGGTATGAAAGGTATAAAACGTGTTGGCCTGGAAGAAGAGGTGAAAAAACTTTGCATACCAATGCACGGAAGGATGATTCATAATTTGGGCGCAGAACCATTTATGTCTAACTACAGTGGTCGAGACAATGAATATATAAATTCTATTTCCAGAACAGATTTAAATGCAATGCTTTTAGACGCCTGTGACAAGATGGATAATATTGAGATTAAATATAATCTAGCTTGTAAAAACGTAAATTTAGAAGAAGCAAAAGCTACGTTTGAAGATTACACAACTAAAGAAGAAACCACATTCTCTGCAGATGTTATTTTGGGTGCAGATGGTGCAGGCTCTTCTGTGAGAAAAAGAATGTTTTTAAATAAAAACTTTCTCTTTAGCTTTTCTCAAGACTATTTAACGCACGGCTATAAAGAATTGTCTATACCACCAGCAGAAAATAATGGCTACAGAACATTTAAGAATGCACTCCATATATGGCCAAGAGGCGAAGACATGCTTATTGCATTACCAAATCTAGACGGTAGTTTTACGGTGACGTTATTTTTGCCATATTCAGATTCAGATTATTGTTTTGATACATTGACAACTCCAGAAATGGTAACCGAATATTTTGAGAAAGAATTCCCAGATGTTTTGGAGCTCATACCAAATTTAGCTGAAGAATTTTTCGAAAACCCAACTGGTCCTTTAGGTACTATTAAATGTTCACCTTGGCATTGCTATGGTAAGAACTTAATTTTAGGAGATGCAGCACATGCTATAGTTCCGTTTTATGGTCAAGGTATGAATGCTTCTTTTGAAGATGTTGCGGTTTTTGATGATATTTTAGATGCTCATGAAGGAGAATCTTGGGAAGCTATTTTTAAAGCCTATGAAGCTGCTAGAAAACCAGATACAGATGCAATTGCCAATCTTGCAGTTGATAATTTTCACGAAATGAAAGAGCATACAGCTAGTGACTTATTTCAGCAAAAACGAAAATTAGAAATGGCTTTTGAAGCAGAATTTCCTGAAGACTATCACTCTAAATACAGTTTGGTTACTTTTAAAGAAGATATAGGATATAAGGAAGCAAAGATGAGAGGAAGAGCACAAGATAAAGCAATACTCAATTTGTTAGATGATGGTAAATTACCAGATACATTACCCTTAAAAGAAAAACTTAATATCGTAAATAAAGAAACCCAAGACATCTTGCACGATGATGAGGTGATTGGAAATTTATAAAAACATAAATCAATATCATATTGAGTCATTTTAAATGATCGGGAAATTACTATAGTGAATACAACATCAAAGGATTCCTATACAATTTATATGTTCTCGAATTCACATTAAACCACTCGAATTGATATCTGTGAAAAGACAAAATATTATGGCAAACAAATCAACTTTAGTAGATGGTAAGGCAAAACCAAGAGGTGCATATCCTCACGTAAAACGTGTAGGTGATTTTATATTTATTTCCGGCACGAGTAGTCGTTTACCCGATAATACCTTTGCTGGTGTGCATCAAAAAGATGGTATGGGCACAATGCATTTAGATATAAGAGAACAAACTAAAGCAGTTTTAGAAAACATTAAAGACTATTTAGCTATTGAAGGCGCAACAATGGAAGACGTTGTAGATGTTACCACATTTTTAGTAAATATGAATGATTTTGGTGGTTACAATGAAGTGTATGCAGAGTATTTTAACTCAGAAACTGGACCAACAAGAACTACAGTTGCTGTACACCAATTACCACATCCTCATTTAGTGGTAGAGATTAAAGCAATGGCATATAAGCCGAAAGCATAGTAAATACAGTAAAGTAATATGTTTGGGTTAAATCTTATAATTACTTTAAGAGATACTCCTTTAACTCGGTATACGTAATTAATAATGTAGATTTTTTCTCTTTATCCATAATCGCTTTAATACTCTGCGGAATATTTACAGCATCAACTATTGACTTCGGTATCACATCTAAAAACTTACAAGGATGCGCGGTTTCTAGAAATACACCATAGGTATCAGGATTCGATTCTTGATATTTTTTCAACGCCAAATATCCAATTGCGCCGTGAGGATCTGCTATATAATTATGTGTTTTATATAGCTGAATCATAGCATCTTCAGTTTCAGTATCACTATAACGATACGCTGAAAGGTGTTGTTTTAAGGTCGCATCATCATTATCGTGAATTTTTTGGATGCGGATAAAATTACTTGGGTCACCAACATCCATTGCATTACTAATTGTTGCTACAGATGGTTTTGCGGTATAGATTCCAGTTTTTAAATATTCTGGAACTATGTCATTCTCGTTAGTTCCTGCAACAAAATGGGATATCGGTAAACCCAGTTTTTGCGCCATCATTCCAGCACAGATATTTCCGTAATTACCACTTGGTACTGAAAATACAAGCTTCTTATCCAGAGACTTTAATTGTTTATAAGCCAAAAAGAAATAGAACATTTGTGGTAACCAACGCGCCACATTTATTGAGTTTGCTGAGGTTAAGTTGCGTTTCCCCTTAAAGTCTTTATCTAAAAATGCTTTCTTCACCATTGCTTGGCAATCGTCAAACGTGCCATTAACTTCAATAGCTTCAATATTTCCTCCCAAGGTTGTAAGTTGCTGTTCTTGTATATGGCTCACTTTTCCGCTAGGGTAGAGTATAACAACATTTACACCTTCAACATTATAAAAGCCATTAGCAACTGCGCCGCCTGTATCTCCAGAAGTGGCAACAAGTACGGTTACTTTTTCTGTATTTTTTTGAGAGGTGTTAAAATACCCTAAGCAACGTGCCATAAAGCGAGCACCCACATCTTTAAATGCTAAAGTAGGACCGTGATACAACTCTAGTGATCCTACATTTTCTTCAACAGAAACAATAGGAAATTTAAAATCTAATGTTTCAGAAATTATAGTTTTTAAATCGTTTTCTGGAATTTCATCTCCTACAAATTGTTTGATAACCTGATAACCGATTTCGGTAGGTGATAAATTTTCAATGGCATCATAAAATGATTTTGGTAATGCTGAAATATGTTCAGGAAAATACAAGCCCTTATCTTCTGCCAAGCCTTTACGTACTGCAGTTTCAAAGTTTACATGTTTTGCTTTTCCGTTTAAACTATAATAGGTCATAAACTGTGTAATTGTTATTCCGTTTTTATGCGGAAACTTCTTTAGTATTCCGTGCTTTAACACGAAAATTTTAATGAATCAGATTTAAATCAAATTCAGAAAGACAAGCATTAATCTATCAAATGCACGCCTTTCAAATTAATTTTTGATACGTATGTCTTGTATTCAATATCTGTAGTTTTATAAACATTTGTCATCGCTTCAGCAACAGCTTTAGCAGTTGTAAGGTCTTTACTCAGTGCAAAAATAGAAGGTCCAGACCCAGAAATTCCAACACCTAAAGCACCAGAATTTAACGCATGTTCTTTTACAGTATCAAAATTAGGAATAAGCGTTTTACGGTAAGGTTCTGCAACAACATCAACTAAAGATTTGCCAATAAGATCATAGTCGTTTTCATATAAACCACTTATAAGTCCGCCAACATTTGCCCATTGTGTAATTGCATTAGTTATAGGAATGTCTTTAGGTAAAATATCTCTAGCATCTTGTGTTTTTATTTCAATTTGAGGATGTATTACACTCACCATTAAGTCATTTGGAACAGGAAGCTGTCTTACATCTAGAGGTTCATAAGATCTTATAAGTACAAAACCGCCTAACAAACACGCTGAAACATTATCTGCTATTGGAGATCCGCAAGCCACCTGTTCACCATACATAGCATACTTTAGGCATTGCTGTTCTGTAAAATAATTGTTTAGAAAATAGTTGATAGCAAACGCTGCGCCAGCAGAACTGCTAGCACTACTGCCTAAACCACTGCCAGACTTATAACCTTTGTGAATTTCTATATCTACGCCAAAATTTGCCTTAGCATCTTCTAACATAATTTTAGCCACAGCACTTGCGCAGTTTTTATCGGTCTCCTTTGGTAAAGAATCTACATTAATCTTAGTGATTCGAATAGCTTTAGTTTCAGTTTTGGTAAACGTCATGACATCACCAACTGCTTCTAAAGCAAAGCCTAAGGCGTCGAAACCACAAGACACATTGGCGACCGTTGCTGGACAGAAAATTTTTATCTGGTTTTTCATTTTCAATTAACTTGACTTCTTAATACTGATTTTTGTGCTCTAGAAATCAATTAAAGTCACACACATAAAGTGTAATTAAATTTTAATTCTTCCCTATTAATTTCCCTAAGATCTCGCTAAACTTATTACATCTCCAAATAGGCCAGATGCCGTCACTTCTGCACCAGCACCAGCACCTTTTATGAGTAATGGTTGATCTACGTAACGCTCTGTATTAAAAATGACAATGTTGTCCTTGCCTTCTAAGTTATACAGAGGATGCCCTTTTGGGATGTGTTGCAAGCCAACTTTAGCGCTGCCATTATTAAATTCTGCTACATATTTTAGCTTACAATCTTTTGCAGTTGCTTCAGCTAAAAGATTATTAAAATGATTGTTGTGTGTTTTTAAAGTTTCATAAAAAGCGTCTACACTTTCTGCATCCATTGAGGCTTGTGGTAAAAACATGTTATTCTCAATATCTTCAATATCCATTTGTAAACCACTTTCTCGCAAGAGAATTAAGATTTTTCTAGCTACATCTACACCGCTTAAATCTATTCTAGGATCTGGTTCTGTGTAACCTTCTGCTTGTGCTTGTTTCACAACATCGTGAAAGCTTATGGCATCATTAAAATTATTGAAGATAAAATTTAAGCTTCCGCTTAATACCGCTTTTATTGAGGTTACTTTATCACCAGAATTCACCAAATTATTTAAGGTGTTAATTACGGGTAATCCTGCGCCTACATTTGTTTCAAATAAAAATGGAGCATTGTATTTTTTAGATAAACGTTTTAGCTCTTTGTAATTGCTGTAATTTGATGAACATGCAATCTTGTTACAGGCTACAATGGCAATACTACGCTTAAGATATTCTGCATAGCTTTCTGCTACGCTTTGGTTGGCTGTAATGTCTAGGAAGATGCTATTTCTTAGATTTAAGGCATCAATATTTTCTATCCAAGTCTGTAAGGTTTGAGGCCTTCCAGATTTTAAGGCTTTTTTCCAATGTGATAAATCGACTCCCAATTCATTAAAATACATTTGTTTTGAGTTTGCCAAGCCTATTACCTTTATGTCAATCAATAACGTATCCATAAGGTGTTGTTGTTGTTTGGCAATTTGCTCTATGAGGCGATGTCCAACATTTCCAACGCCCATTATAAATAAGTTTAGCGTTTTTACTTGCTCTTCAAAAAACCTGTTATGTAAAATGTTTAAAGCTTTACTCACATCTTTTTTGGCAATTACAGCAGATATATTACGTTCTGATGCACCTTGGGCAATGGCTCTTATATTTACATTGTTTTCTCCCAAAGCACTAAACATTCTGCCACTTATACCTTGGTGAGATTTCATTTGATCACCAATGAGTGCTACTATAGCTAAACTCTCCTCAACTTGTACAGGATTAATTTTATGTTTGTCAATATCATACTCAAATTCTAAATGAAGAGCTTCAACAGCCTTAGTCACATCACTATCTAAAATACCTACACATATAGAGTGTTCTGAAGAGGCTTGTGTAATAAGAGCAACATTAATTCCATTTAAAGACAAGGCTTCAAACAAGCGTCTGGAATAACCAGGTACGCCAACCATACCATTGCCCTCTAGTGTTAGTAAGGCTATTTGCTCTAAATGGCTAATACCTTTAATTGGATTGTCTTCACTAACAGTTGGTACGATACGTGTGCCTTTATCTTCTGGAAAAAATGTATTCTTAATTAATATAGGAATGTTTTTGTCTAACACAGGTTGTATAGTTGGAGGATACAACACTTTAGCGCCAAAATGAGACAACTCCATA